>Ga0115005_10000978_pt1 | contig 22454 bp, 21 predicted proteins | sample ArcOceMetagenome_FD_87163 | JGI IMG/M metagenome (GOLD analysis project Ga0115005, IMG submission 87163) | Marine eukaryotic phytoplankton communities from Arctic Ocean - Arctic Ocean - Greenland ARC118M Metagenome | ecosystem: Environmental > Aquatic > Marine > Oceanic | place: Arctic Ocean...
CTGCGCCGAACTGTTAGCCGAAGCGCTGCGTCAACTCGCAACTGGCAGCTGCGGCGGTGGCGCCATCATCGAATTTGAAAACACTCATCAGGCCGGATTGCTTGGCCGCTGGGGAATCGCCGCATGGAGCCGGATTTCAACCTTCACCCGCACCGCCGCGGGAAGCTTTCTGTTTTGCCAACGCGCTGCCTTTGAGGCCGTCGGCGGGTTTGATCAAAAACTCTACGCCAGCGAAGAAGTGCGGCTATCACGGCTACTGCGCAAATGGGGCCGAGCACATGGCTTGAGCTTTGATATTATCACTCAACCCGCCGCGCGCACCTCGGCGCGCAAATTTCACTGGTATAGCGGCCCAAAAATGCTCGGCTGGGTCTTTTTCATGATGCTGGTGCCAATTGCAGTGCGCTCCCGCAGGCTCTGCGGCTTTTGGTATAAGCGGCCCGTTCAGTGAGAGCTGAGAGGGGAGAGCTGAGACTTGAGAGCTGAAACCTGACGAAGCACGACAGTGCGAAGATGGTGAAACGAAGGTTTGCCCTGAGCGAAGCGAAGGGTGACTGAACTGGGTGCCCTCTGGGCAAGTGAAGGAACAGACTTGAAACCTGACGAAGCACGACAGTGCGAAGCTGCTTCTGAGCCCCGCCGTAAGGGTAGCGAATGAAATGAGTCGGGGGTGAACCGCAGGTTTGCCCTGAGTGAAACGAGGGGTGACTGAACTGGGTGCCTCTGGGCAAGTGAAGGAACAGGCTTGAGAGGGGAGAGCTGAGCGTATACCTTCACTGTTGCGAGATTCCTGGCAGACCTTCATCCTAATTATCAAGCAATGCCCACAGTCCAGCATTCAACCGATCATACACGCTTCGAAATCATCATCGGCAATGCCACAGCGGTGCTGGAATACACTCGATCCGGCACCTTAATGACGATTCACCACACCTACGTGCCGGTGGAACTACGCGGGCAAAACATCGCAGGGCTGCTGGCGAAAGCTGCGTTCGACAGCGCGCGCGCCGAGCAGCTGCAGGTGGTGCCGCAGTGCTCCTACATCGCCAGCTATGCCAAACGGTTTCCCGCAGCTGGCGCACTGGTTGTTAAAGGACGAGTCAATGCGTAACGAAACCAGCGTAGTGGTTTCGACCTCGGTGGTTCGATAGCCGAGATGGCTTCGCCAATTCGCGATAAGCGATGCGAGCGAAGACTCCGATCAGCGTAGCGAGCGGGTTTATCCCGCGATTTGTCCTAGTGGATGCGTTTTCCTGGCGTAAAGCCAGTCGCTACGGGAGAAGAATCCATTGTAGCAAGCGAGCTTATCCCGTTATGATGCCCTTAGCAGCGACCCAATTCTTGGCATGAAGCCAGTGTCCCCCCGACGAATCAACGTGTAGACACTTTGTCAGCCCCCCGTCTGACGACGGAGGCCACACAAACTCTTGAAGTTGACGCGCAGCTATTCATACTTGCCCTATGCTAAAAACGACCGACCTGATGATTGCCCTGATGATTGCCCTGCTGCCCAGTTTTCTTCTGGCCGAAAGCTCGGTCTGGAAAGTCTCTAAGGGCGAGCAGTTCCTCTACATCGGCGGCACATGCCATGTCTTGCGCCCCACCGACTACCCACTACCGAAAGAGTTCGACTCAGCCTATGCCGCCTCAGACACACTGGTGTTCGAAATCGATCCGGCTGCCGCGCAAGATCCAGCATTTGCGATGCAACTCTTGGCCAACGCGAGCTACACCGATGGACGTAATCTGAAAAGCGTGCTTTCCGCAGAGACGTATCAGGCACTCGCAGCACAGTGCTTAAAAAGCGGTTTACCGATCGAAATGCTCGACAATATCAAGCCTGGGATGGTGATGATGATGCTCATGATGCAAGAACTCAGTAAGGCAGGCGTCTCACAAGAAGGCGTCGATATGCATTATTATGCACTTGGATTAAAGGATAACAAGCCGGTGCAATCTCTGGAGACGCCCGAATTTCAAATCAACCTAATCACTACCATGGGCGATGGTATGGAAGATGAGCTGGTGCGCTACGGACTCGAAGACCTTGCGCACATGAAGGAGTTGTTTGACCAACTCATCGGCGCATGGCGAGCGGGTGATCTCGCAGAGATTGAAGCGTTGTTTATCTCAGACATGCAGGACTATCCAGAACTCTACGCGGCGATGCTAGCCGACCGCAACCGCAGCTGGATTCCACAAATCGAAGCTTTCCTGAAGAGTCCTGAGGTCGAATTTGTACTGGTCGGCGTCGCGCATGCGCCGAGCGAAGATGGCATTCTTCAGTTACTCAAAGAGCAAGGCTACTCGATTGAGTCAGTAAAATGAGTAGCCAGAACTGGTTGTCGACGACTCGCCCTCGTTTGCATCAACAGCGTCTCAACGTGGGCGGGTCGCCCACACTCCCATCACTGTCGGTCATGCGAACAGCCCCTACAGCTGCACACAAAAAGGGCGCCCCTGCGATCACTGTAAAATCGCCCCAAACAAAAACTCCATCAGGCAGAAAGTAGAACTAAGCAGCGCTCAGAATTCGTCACCCGCAGAGAACGGACAATGGTTCATTTTGCGAGATCCCGCGCACATGGAATTAAACCTTCGTGGCTAACACGCTTCATTCCGTTTCGACCAATAGCTGCCGAAGGTCACTGACCTCAGTGACGATTTCCGCCTCGGGCCGCTGCGCCTCCGATGGGAAATAAACAAAATGCGCGCCCACATGAAGCGCCGCGACGTGATCGGCATTCGCATCGCCAATAAATAGCGTGCGATGCGCAGGCGTATCGGTCTCGGCAAGAATACGCGCCATGCTCTCGGGCTTGCCCGGTGGCGAGCCAATGATCACGTCGAATAAATCCGTGCCGCCCGCCGAAGCCAACAGCTCCTCCAGAGGAGCCTGCGGCACGCCAGACAACACATAGCGCGGGATCTCAGCAGTATGACAGGCCTGCACAAATTCCCGCGAGCCCACGCGCCAACTAGCAGACGCACACAAGGGCTCACAAATATCGGTAAAACGCGCGACCTCGGCATCCAAAAATACCTGATCTGGCTGTTGATGTAGCAGCTCACGGTAAAAACGCTCGATATGAAAAGTACGGCTTTGACCAAAGCCGGCCATGACAATCGCCATAAAGGCTTCACGCAGCTCCACATGCGCAGCTGGCACCCAACGGCGAAAAGCCTCAATCTTTGCTGCCACCGTATCGAGCAGCACCCCATCACAATCAAATACGATCAAATCGATCGAATGCACTGAACCTGCGAGTTTTAAATCCATACGCCTTTATTGCCCACTGATCTGCAGTCTGACAAATCCCGTCTTGGTTTTTTTGCTTTAACCCGCGGCCACAGCCATTACCCATTACCTAGCAACGATCACATATTAGTGATCCGCCCTTTGACCATGACACTCTTTCAAGCCACACTTTACACAGGACTCTTCCTTCTCGTCTTCGGCGGCCACTATTTTTGGCACGGTATGAAGACTGCCAACAGCACGCAGGCCTTTCCGCGCTCGCAGGCAGCCGCCTTTATCTTGCTCGGTGCCGCGGCTGCGTGGTTTCTCTACAAGGTGCTCCACCTCGGCCCCGCAGACTTCGGACAATATAAAAACATCCTGTTCATCATCTTCCTCGTCACTGCGCTTGGCTCATTCTACTACGTGCCTGACTTTCTCGCCGTGCGCGGCTTGGCAGCGCTGATCCTCATGACGGCCGGCGTGCTACTCGACGCCGCTTACATGCAGCTGCCGCAAGCACGCCTATTTTTGGTCACTTTTGTATATGTCGCCATTGTTGTGTCGCTGATCCTCGGCGCGAATCCCTATAAACTACGCGACTTCTTTGAATGGCTCTACCAATCAGAGCGCCGGCCTAAACTCTTCGGCGGCGCATTTGCGGCCTACGGACTGTTGCTCATCGGCGTTGCATTCACCTACTAAACACCGTGGACAACAACATTCCCCAGACCGGCCTACTCATCATTGTCTCTGGCCCCGCAGGTAGTGGCAAAACCACACTCTGCGACCGTATGCTCGCTGAAGTGCCTGCCCTCTGCCGGGTCGTGACCTCCACCACCCGTAAGCCACGCGTAAGCGAAACAGACCACGTTGACTACTACTTCTTCGACCACGCCACCTTCGAGCAAAAGATCGCCGAAGGGCATTTCTACGAACACGCCCACGTCCACAGTAACATTTACGGCACGCTCAAAAGCGAGGTACAGGACAAACTCGTCGCGGGCACCGACCTCTTGCTCAATATCGACGTGCAAGGCGCCGCACAAATGCGCCAGACTGCACAGACCGATGAACTACTCAAAGGCCACGTCGTCACTGTCTTTATCATGCCCCGCACACTGGAAGAGCTGGAGCAACGCCTGCGTGGCCGTGCGACAGACGCCGAAGACGAGATCCAGCGGCGCATGCAAGTCGCCACCGCCGAGATGCAGCAACACGAACTCTACGACCATACGATTCTGAGTGGATCACGTGACGAAGACTTCGAAGCCCTGCAAAAAATCTATATCGACGAAAAAGCGCAGCGGGCTGAGTAGTCCCGCTTTCAAGATAGTTGGTATGGTCCTGGCATCAAACCAGTGACCGCAAATGCTAGTAGCGAAGTCCGCGAAGCGGTTTCGACCACAGTCGCGTCGCTCAGAATCAGCAGTCGAAATGGCTTCAGTCTTCGCTAAAGCTACGCCATGACAGGTCGCCAGTTCGCTACAGAAATGCCAAAGGATATGTGCCTCGATCACTCATGCTCCGCCAAAAACTGACGCCATCCGCCGCTTGCGGATATATCTTCGGCGCCCGTAGCCGCGGCACTTTCACAGAGAAACCCATGCACCTTGCGACCATCTAAGAGCTCTAATTGACCGAGCCCGAGCGGCTGCTGAATCGTGGATAACAGCTGCCCCAGCGAAGCTTTAGGGAAGCGCCACTCCTCGGCTGCAATCGATGCGCCTCCCTCACCGACTCGGATGATACCAGGACGATGCGGTGCGGGCTCAGGCAAATAAATCATTTTATAAATCGGCGCAGTTTGCACGGCCCCAACATATTCACCGCCAAGGTTCTGCACTTGTTGGTTGAGCGGCAGCCCTTTCATGTGTGCGCCAAACAACAAAATCGAAAGCGTGTCCTCTTCCTGCAACGCCGAAGGCCCATCGGCGGCGATTTGAATTAATGCGCGATCCGTGTCGCGTGCCGCGATCCAAGTAATGCCAAAGGGTAAGCCCGACTCGGTTTCGCCTGCAGGTGTCGCCACTGCGCACAGATCGAGCAAGTTCATGAAATTGGTATAATACCCGAGCTTGGAATTCGGCCCGATGGGATCGGCCTCTAGCTCAGCCAGTGCGGGAAACCCACCTGCCGTCGGCGTGACGATCGCAGCGAGACCCTCCCAGACCGCTTCACTTTCGCGCTTCAGATCTGCGAGTTTGTAAGCCGCCGCAAACGCTTCGCAGGCAGTGTTGTTGATCCCGCCTCCGACAATGGTGCGCGTCGCAGGGAAAAAGTCATCCGCATTGGTTTCTAGAAAGTCCTGCAACACCGTCGTGCGCTCTGACACCCATGGACCTTCGTAAAGCAAACGCGCAGCTTTCAAAAATGGTTCGAAATCAATTTCAACAATGTCCCAACCTTTCGCCTCAAGGTCTGAGACTGCGTTCACCCAAGCGGCTTCATAGCCCGCATCGCCAAAGAACATCAATTGCTCCGCCTGTGGAATACCAATCACTTTCGAGGTCAGCAGCGGCGCATCGAAAGTCTCCAGCGAATACGCATCCTCCACATCATAGCCTTCTGCCACTTTCAACACAGTTTGGCTATCTGCGGCATTAAGCGCGAAAATTGAAATGCAGTCTAAGGTGCGGCAAGCGGGCACCAATCCGCTGGTGCTCAAGCGTCCCTTACTCGGCTTTACTCCCCACAGTTTATTAAACGCAGCGGGCACACGTCCCGAGCCTGCGGTATCCGTGCCGAGTGAAAAACTCACCATGCCTTCTGACAGTGCGACAGCTGAGCCACAACTCGAACCACCTGGCACACGGTCGGGCGCATACGGATTACGTGGCGCGCCATACGGTGTGCGCACTCCGACCAGCCCTGTGGCAAATTGATCCAAATTCGTCTTGCCGATCGGTATCGCTCCGGCCTCGACCAGCTGCTCCACAACTAGCGCCGAATATTCGGGCGTATGGGCATAGGCGGGACACGCCGCCGTGGTCGGCACACCGACAAGGTCGATATTATCCTTAATTCCAAAAGGAATCCCATACAGCGGCAAGTCACTCGGATCGGAATTCTCCAAATGTTCAAAATAAGGCTCCAGCTCAGCTTCACTGAGCAGGTGTATCCATACATTGGGATTATCCGCGGCGACGATACGCGCATGAATGGAGGCAACGAGTTCGCGAGGTGTTAGCGTTTGAGACTCATATGCCTCGCGTAAGCTTTCAACATTCAAACAGTTCATAATTTTATATTCAGCAAGGGATTTGCTTGTTATGCAGACGTGATGCCAAACAAGGCCTGCCCAGGTTGCACCGCTTGGCCTTCTTTACAGAGACACGCACTGAGGGTGCCAGCAATCGGCGCGTCGAGCTTGATCTCCATCTTCATCGATTCAAGCACGGCCAGCGTTTCGCCCGCCTCGACTGGCTTGCCGACCTCAGCAGTTAGAATCTTCCAGACACTACCGACAATCGGACTTTCCACGGGCTCAGCGCCTTCGGGAATACCGATACCATCATCTTCGGCCTGCATCGCTTCTTCTTCGACATAGGTATCGAGTCCCGTCGCTTTCCAGTGTGCGCGCTCAACGTCGAACGCATTCTGCTGCTTGGCCTTAAATGCCTTAATACTGTTATCATTCTTCGCTAAGAATGCCTGATACTCACTGAGGCTGAAGTGCCCCTCCTCAATCTTCGGTTCGAAGCGCCCCTGCGGAAAGTCGTGACGCAACTTGACCAACTCCTCTTCGCTCACTGGGTAATAACGAATCTGGTCAAAGAAACGCAGCAACCATGGCTTGCCCTCCTTGAATGATTTCGTGCTGCGATAACGATTCCACATCTGCACAGTGCGGCCGACGAACTGATAACCGCCCGGGCCTTCCATGCCATAAATACACATGTAAGCGCCGCCGATACCAACCGCATTCTCAGGCGTCCATGTGCGTGCGGGATTATACTTCGTAGTGACCAAGCGATGGCGCGGATCTAGCGGCGTCGCAACGGGAGCACCGAGGTAAACGTCGCCCAGACCGAGCACGACATAGCTCGCGTTAAAGACCACATCATACACATCGTCACGCGACTCCAAGCCGTTGATGCGCCTGATGAACTCAATGTTATCGGGGCACCATGGCGCATCGGGACGCACGGATTGCATATACTTCTGCGTCGCAAGTTGCGTCGATGGATCATCCCACGACAGCGGCAAATGCACCACACGTGACGGCACCGTAATATCTTCCAGCGGCGGCAACTGTGCGTTGATCGCGCTGATCCACAATGCGACGGACTCTGCGCTCACTTTAGCCGGATCGAAATGCACCTGCAGCGAACGAATCCCAGGAGTGAGATCTTCGACCGCTTCAAAATCCTCTTTCATCAACGCTTCATACAACACGTGGATGTGGAAACGTAATTTAAAATCGAGCGCCATCGCGCCGATCTCTGCGAGCACATAGGCATCGCCTGCTTGACGAATGACAAGGCGATCAGCGCCCTCACCTTCGTCATGCAAGATGGCATCGCCTGGATCTGGTAAACGCAAATCCATCGGCACCTTGAAATCGGTTTTAAGTGTTGAGATGCTTTCTTCGTGCAAGCCACGCAGCGCTTCGGCCTCATCGCGACTCACGCAACGGAAGCGCACTTTGTCGCCCGGCTTGAGTTGTCCCATCTTCCAACGCTCCGATTCAATGATCGTCGCAGGACACACGAACCCACCAAGGCTCGGCCCATCAGGTCCTAAGATCACCGGCATATCTCCAGTGAAATCAATCGCGCCAATCGCATACGCATTGTCGTGAATATTCGAAGGGTGCAGACCCGCTTCGCCACCGTCGGTTCGGGCCCACTCAGGCTTTGGCCCGATCAAGCGAACGCCGGTGCGTGCTGAGTTATAATGCACCTCCCACTCTGCTTTAAAGAATTCCTCAATATCCGTGGGCTTGAAAAACTCGGGTGCACCATGCGGACCATACAATACAGCGATGTCCCATGTATTCACCAGTTCTGGTTGTTGATCTTCCGGCAGGACATACTGCTCCGCACCTTGCGGTTCGTCTCCGACATGCAGCACATCGCCGAGACGTAGCGCGCGGCCGCCATGGCCACCAAATTTTCCCAATGTAAATGTCGAGCGACTACCCATATATTCAGGCACATCTATGCCACCTAAAACACAGAGGTAACTACGCACACCCGCCCCCGTCGTCTTGCCGATGTCGAGCACCGCGCCTGCTGGCACATCAAAGGGCTTATAGAAATCAACTGGCTCGTCATCCAAAGTCGCAACCATCGCCGCGCCAGTGAGCACCAATGCGCACGTATTGGAAAAATGAATACGTGGCCCATTGGCAGTGATTTCCAACCCAGACGCATTCAGATCATTGCCCAGCAAGCGATTGCCGAGGCGGAAAGCCAAGGTATCCATTGGCCCCGAAGGTGGCACGCCCACTTCCCAGAATCCAACACGGCCGGGATAGTCCTGCACCGTCGTCATTGTGCCGGATCGTAGAATTTCGAAACTGCGCGGTTCAAAAATATGCGAGGCCAGTGTCTTCGTCACCACTTCGCCTTTCGCAAAGACTTCCGACGCGGCGACTGAGCGTAGGTAATAGAGATTCGTCTCAATGCCATCAATTCTGGTCGCCTCAAGTGCGTCCTGAATCGTAGCGACTGCGGAAGGTCGGTCGTCTGCATAGACCTGAAGCTTTGCGAGCAGCGGATCATAGTAAGGGCTCACATCCGTGCCAGCCGCGATCCAATGATCACAACGCACATTCTCAGGAAAGTACACTTGCGTGAGCAAGCCACTGGAAGGCAGGAAATTTTTGTTCGGATCTTCCGCATACAAACGCGTCTGAATGGCATGTCCCTGTTGTGGCACGATCTTAGTCTCGGCCGAGAGTGTCATATCGCCCGCAGCCAATTGCACCATCCAGCTCACCAAATCGACGCCAGTGACTAACTCGGTCACACCGTGCTCGACCTGGAGACGTGTATTCACTTCGAGGAAATAATATTCGTGGCTATCGTTATCGTAAATAAATTCAACTGTGCCCGCAGAGCGGTATTTCACCGCTTCGGCCAGTTGCAGTGCGGCAGCTTGAATGCCTTCGATCACCGCGTCCGATACATTGGCCGGTGGTGTTTCTTCGATCACCTTCTGATTGCGGCGCTGCGTGGAACAATCACGCACACCGAGTGAGACGACATGACCAGCGCCATCACCAAAGATCTGCACTTCGAGGTGGCGCGCATGCACGACAAACTTTTCAAGGAAGATGCCACCTTGGCCGAAATGACTTTGGCTCAAGCGCTCCACACTCGCATACGCACCGACCAACTCCGCCTGATCGGCGCAGATCTGCATGCCAATCCCACCACCGCCCGCGGTGCTCTTGAGCATCACCGGATAGCCGATTTTTTGCGCAATGCCCTTCGCCTCTTCGAGATCTTTTAATAATTCACTACCCGGCAGCAGAGGCACCTTGTTTACTTCAGCCAAACGACGCGCTTCATGCTTCAAACCAAACTCAAGCATTTGCTGTGACGTCGGCCCAATGAAGACGATACCTGCGGCTTCACAAGCCGATACAAAGCCAGCATTCTCACTCAGCAATCCGTAACCAGGATGTACCGCCTGAGCGGCGGTCTGCTTGGCGATCTCCAGAATCTTATCGGCTTGCAGATAGCTCTCACTCACGGCGGCGGGCCCAATGCAAAAAGCTTCACCGGCCATCGCCACATGTGGTGCATCAATATCCGCTTCAGAATAAATGGCAACCGACTTTACACCGAGTGCATCGAGTGTGCGTATGATACGGCAGGCGATTTCGCCACGATTGGCTATAAGAACTTTTTGAAACATATTTGGTCAGCAGGTTGGAGGGAAACGCTCTGTCGTTTTCATTCTCAGGAGCTTGAAAACGACGAAGCGTTTCGCTCCATTTTAGTTATTATGCGTCCCAGAAAATGGCTTCGACTGGGGTGGGGTTATATCCGTTGCACGGATTGTTGAGCTGCGGACAATTCGAGATCAGGCAGATTACGTCACGCTCGGCGAGTAGTTCGACATAGCGGCCTGGTGCGGAAATACCATCTTCGAAGGTGAGCTTACCTTCGGGGGTGACTGGAACATTCATGAAGAAATTGATATTGCAGGTGATGTCGCGCTTACCGAGATCGGACCCCCAGTGCTGGATGCCGCAAATGAAACTATCGCGACAGGCGTGCATGTGCTCCTTTTCATGTGCATAGCGCATCGTGTTACTTTCACGCGAGCAGGCACCGCCAACGGTGTCATGGCGGCCACAGGTGTCCGCGACGATCTTGAGTAGTACATCACCTTGATTTGAGATCAATTCGGTGGCGGTGGTTAAGTAGAGGGCGGCCTGACGCTGGATCGTATCGGATGCGCTGTAGCGATTCTGAGGATCTTTGGCATCATAGAACAATGTGTCTGCGGCCTGATTGCCTTCGAGGTCTAAGATACGAATCGTTTGACCCGCCTTAATTTCGTGAACCCAGAAATCACCCGCGAGAATGACTTCGCGAAGAATAGCGGTTTCGGGGTTGAGTGAGCTTTCAGTGAGATTTGACATGACGTAATCGGGAGAGATGAGACTTGAGAGCTGAGATTTTCTTTCTATCTAGAAGGCAACGCTCTGTCGTTGCCGTTGGCAGAAATGACGGAGCATTTCCCTCCATTAAAATCTTAATTTATGATACGTTTCAGTATTTTCGAAGGCGCGCAGATTCTCTGGGCGTGACTGGAAGCAGGCATCCTCTACCGTGGGTGCTTGGCTGTTGAAAACTTCCATCAGCACATTGCCGGGCTCGTAGTTCGGGTTCGGGTCGAGTGGATGCTGACACGTGCTGAGCACAACCAAGGTGTCCATCTCGAAACGCAGATCGACGTAGCTGCCTGGCTTAGAAGCGCCTGGCACGTAGCTCAGCTTGCCTGCCTCGTCGGAGACGACTTTAGAAAACCAATTCAGATTCGGCACGAGGTCGCGCTTGCTCATGCCCCACTTCGCGAGCTCGATCAGAAAGCCACGGCGTGTATCACGGTAGCACTCATTATGCGCGTCTTGATAATTCTTAGTGCCATACTTTTTGGCTATGAGTGCTTCATCAGATGCACCACAAACGGTATCGTGCCAGCCAGCGGTATCGGCAGTGATCGAGCAGAACAAACGCCCCATATCGGAATGCACGCAGAACGGCGCAGTTAGATAAAAGATGTGCTGCCCCTTGAGTGTGTCAGGCATGTTATAGCGCTCTTCTTTTTCGAGCGCGTTATAAAGGAGCATGCCGACGTTCGCTTTGCCATCTAGATCGGTGAGGCGTAGCGTCTTGCCGCGGCCGATGACTTTAGACCACATGGTGCCGCCGTTGAGTTTTTCTGTGTGTATGATATTCATAATGAAAAAGACTTAAAATTCTTAAGCGTGTTGGCTAACTGTTAAGCCGTGGCGTGCTGTTTAAGAACTGGGGCTGAGCCGACCCTGAGAAAGGCATCCAGCAAGCGAATACGCCACTGTTTTTGATTCTAAACTAGAGGGATATTTTTGTTTCCTAGAAGCGACGTGCGTATTGATCGATTTCCCACGCACTCACGCGTTGGTGATATTGGCGCCATTCTTCGCTTTTGTAACGAATGAATTCATCGCGCAACGTGCTACCGAGCACCTCTTCGACAAAGGGATCAGAGGAAAAGGCTTCGACCGCTTCGTGTAAGTTGCTTGGGAGCTCAACAATGCCGCGCTCCGCGAGTTGCGCGGAGCTAAGTTCGTAGAGGTTGTCCTCTTGGGGCTCGCCCGGATCCAGCTGCTCTTTAATGCCTTGTAAACCAGCTGCCAGCATCAAGGTCGAAGCTAAGTAAGGGTTGCACGAAGCATCGGCATTGCGCGATTCGATGCGACCTCCGCCCATTGGCACACGTAGCGAATTGGTGCGATTGTTACTGCCATAGGAGTTGAAAACCGGCGCCCATGAGTAATAGGACATGAGCCCTTTGCGTACGAGACGCTTGTAACTGTTGACCGTTGGCGCAAAGGTCGCGCAGAGCGCAGGACCGTGTTTGAGAATACCGGCGCTAAATTGATAGCCGAGCTTGGAAAGGCCGAGACCGCGCGGATCGTTGTCATCCTCAAATAAGTTTTTGCCTGTTTTAGAATCAGCCAACGATAGGTTAAAATGCGCACCACTGCCGGTTTTATCTGCAAATGGTTTTGGCATAAAGGTGGCCAGTAAGCCTTCCTCTGCGGCGTATTGCTTCGCCATCATACGGAAGAAAATGTAGCGATCACACATGGTCAGCATGTCCGCGTATTTGAAATCGAATTCAAATTGTGACGTCGCGTCTTCTTGGTCGAGCGAGTAAAGATCCCAACCTAGATCGTTAATCGTAGTAGACACCTTATCGAGCCATGTAAAACGGTCCATGAAGCGCTTCACGTCGTAACATGCCTTGTCTAGGTGATCGTTCTGATCGGGAATCTCGATACCGCCGTCTGCTTTTTCTTTGACCACAAAGACCTCACACTCAATACCGAGATTTACGCGAAAGCCCATCTCTGCAGCTTCTGCGATGACCTTCTTCAGCGCCACGCGTGTGTTCACTTCATAAGGTTCGCCCTTAAAAGTGTTGTCCGCTGGCATCCAAGCGACTTCAGGCTGCCAAGGCAGTTGGATAATGTGATCCGTGTCTGGCAGAGAAGCTATCTCGTCGTCGTTCGGACGCTGGCCCAAGCCGTCGAGTGCATAGCCCGTGTAGAGCTCCGAACCGCTGGCAAAATCTTCAAAATGGTCGATAGGCACGAACTTTCCTTTAGCCACGCCGTGGATGTCTACATAGGCTCCAATGCAATATTTTACGCCCTGAGACTTTAGTTTATTTTTAAGTGCTTCCATGTTTTTCATAATTAATAGTTGTTACGTTTTGTTTAAATAGTAGTACGATATAATGCAAAAACTATGCCAATTTTACTTTTGGTTAAATATAGAAACCTTCAGGCGCGGCACTCCACTCATTCTGCGGCAGCGGTGCTTGTTCGACTTTAGCTTGTTCCAATTTTTGCACCACGGCGGCGCTCATGTTCTCGAACAAACTGCGGCCCTCATCAGCGTTACCACACGAAGGTGCACCGGTGGTACCATTCAAACTAGTTTGTGATACGGGATAGCTGAAGACGAGGTCGGTAGTGCGGTCCGGATCGTCGGCAATTTCGAAAGCGTCTTGGTCCACCGTCTCTGGGGCGAGGTGCAACATCAGGTCGCACTCACCTTTATTGGCATGTAGATCGGCAGCGTCTTGAGTAAAGTGCGCCTCAATTTCGGGCGTGATAAAAAAGGTATTCAGGTAGCCGACTTGCAGCCGTCCCATCAGTTCGATGCGAATCTGATCGACCGCGACGCGCAAGGGACCGTCATTGCCAGCGTGGGCGTTAACGATATAAAGTTTTTTCCAGCCAGTGGCCTCCGCCCATTTCGCATATTGCACCAGTGACTTAATAAACGTGATTGGAGTGAGTGAAAAGGTGCCAGGCCACTTAGCGGTATGAGCGCCGGAAGAGGTGTAAGACATGACCGGAGCCATCGAGACTTGAGCCCTCTCGCAGGCATCACGGCAGAGCGCGTCGGCGATGACAGTGTCAGTATTGATTGGTAGTGCAGGGCCGTGTTGCTCAGTGGCACCAAGCGGCAACACCAAGAGTGAGCACTTCGATTGCAGCGCCTGCACCTTGGGCCAAGGCAGATATTCGATACAGATACTGGGCTTTTGTGAAGACATCTAAATCTATTCTACGTTGTCGAAGGCATTCGTCATTCGCACGATCGGCAAATCATGTGCCGAAGTGGTGGACTTAGGATGAATCAGTTCTTCGAGGCGCTGCTTGGTCGCCAAAAACTCTGGGCTCAGCATTTGTTCGGGTCTGCGTGGACGCGGAACGGGCACTTCAATGAACTCCTGAATTTCGCCAGGATTTGCTTTTAAAACCAGAATGCGGTCCGAAAGATAAATCGCTTCATCGAGATCGTGTGTGACGAACATGATGGTCACGTCTACGTTGTTCCAAATCTGCAAGAGGTGTGATTGCATCTGACTGCGCGTGTACGGATCGAGCGCACCGAAGGGTTCATCCATGAATAGAATCTGCGGTTGATTAGCCAGCGCGCGGGCAATAGCCACGCGTTGTTTCATGCCGCCGGATAACTGACTCGGATACGAATCCGTAGCGTGCGAAAGGCCGACTAAGTCGATCCATTGCATGGCTTCTTGCTCGACGCTGGTGCCGGATCCGCCGTTGACTTCGAGGCCGAACATCACGTTTTTTTTCACACTCAGCCATGGAAATAAAGTGTAGCCCTGAAAAACCATACCGCGATCTGCTCCGGGTCCACTCGGCTCCTCACCATCGAGTAAAAAAGTGCCGTCGGATACTGTTTCCAGTCCAGCGAGCATACGAATGAGGGTAGACTTACCGCATCCCGAGGGCCCTATTACTGAGATAAACTCTCGGCGATGCACATTAAAATCAATCGGACTCAAGACATCGACTTTACCCTTTGCGGTGGTGAAAGACTTGCTGACGCCTTTCACTTCGAGCTTGATAGGGCGCTGGTAGATCGCTTCAAAGCGTGCCCGAACCGAAGGGCTTTGCTCTTTATAATTTGGTAGTTCTCTGGTGTCGCTCATGGCTTAGCTTTCCTTTCCATTAAAGGTTTTATCGTAGACTTTTCGGTCTAATAGCCAGAAGATGAAACGTCCAATGAAGCCATATTTTTTCTCAGACGACTCCGGCGTCCAAGGAAAAAGATACTTCCGCAAAGAGGCGAGAAATTGGTCGGTCACAAAGCCGGACATGCCGATTAAAATGATGATCGGAAACACACTATCGAAGTTACGCCAACGGCCCTGTGTTTCAAGGAATTCAGTTAGCCCGCTCTTCACGCCAATCAATTCGGCTATGACCAACCAGGTCCACGCCCAACCGAGCAGAATACGTAGGTCATTAAACAGTTCTGGAAGAATGCCAGGAAGAATCACGCGCCGAATCAAAGTCGTATTCTTCGCACCTAGGGTTTGCGCGGCTTCGAGTAAAGAGGCGTCGAGCTGACGTGTGGTATTGGCCACCACTAAAACGAGCTGGAAAAAAGTACCGATAAAGACCAAGGCGATCTTCGGGGCGTCATGAGCCAGAAATACTGCGACTAATAACGTGCTAAAAGCCGGTGCCGGCATGTAGCGAAAGAAGTCAATAAAGGGCTCAAACAGCCTTGAGAAGAAATCAAAAGTACCGCAGAGCACACCGATCGGCACACCGATTGCAGCTGCAAGGAAGAATCCCAAAAAGACAATGCGCAGCGAGTGCTTGTAGCGTTCGAACATGGAGGGCTTGTCGCTATCCGATACGAAGGTAAAATCATGGAAGCCCTTGACCAGCACTTCATGGGGTGCTGGCAAATAGACAGGATTTGCTGAGACGCCCTGTGGTACTAACTTTTCGAGTGGCACCTCCGGCAGTAACTTGGAAACAAAGACTGAGGAGCGCTCGGACATCAAGACCCAGTTCCGCTCGATGATGGCTTGGTTCTCTGCTGAGAGGTTTACCTTGCCTGGGGGCAAGGTACCTTCCGCGACGGCTTGCCACACTTCATAAAGCAGTTCATCTGCTTTAGCTTCCTCACGAGTCAGCCATTTATTAGCCACAGCGGCATCCGATAGATGACGCATGTTCTTCAGATTGGCTCGACGGATACTAAAACCAGAACCTGAAATGTCGCCAGAATCGCGAGCGGCGCGGATCCCTTCATTATCTGACTGAATCGCAGCCACAAATTCAGGATAGTAAGTCTTCGACAAATGGTCGCCTGCGGTGTAAACCGTGGTCACATCCGAACGATTTGCAGAGATCTGCAGTTTGACATCGGGATGCCAAATAAACGGTGAGTAGCTCACGCAGGCCCAGAGGATGAGCGGGAGGAGAAAGGACAAGCAAGTGAGTATAAACTTCTGTGTTTCGTTCAATTCCTTGCGAATCGCAAACCATGGACTGGACGGCCTCTTACGATTTTCAGGAGATTTCATAGTGCCTGTGTCTGGGTATAAAGAGAGAGCGCGAGCGAGCAGTTGCTTGACAAAATAAAGGCGGGCTTGGTCGGCCCGCCTTCATTGATTATCAAAATGGATGACGATTAAAGAATGACTTATTTGGCCTTCAACGATTCGGCGTATTCGAGGGTCAAGCTTGGGTCGAGATATTGATCGATATTTAACGGTTCTTCGTAAACACCGGCAGATACGTTGAATTCGTCAGAGATCGCGGTAGAGCCATAAATGGACTTGAGGCCTTCGGCTTTTTCCCAGATCGGCAGCACCTCTTCGAGGTTCAAAATGTATGTGCCCGCAAGGAACGGCTCATACTCTTCTGGAGAGATCGCGACACGGGCCGAGAGAATAGCCAGCGCTTCGTCGATGTTTTCTTCATCATTGAGGAAGTCAGCGATGCGATACCAGACCTTAACGACTTTCATCCAATCATCGCGGCGCTTTTCGAGGCTTTCAGGATCTACACTGAGCAAATCGTAAATGATCCCTGGCAAATCTGCAGACGTGAGAATTGGCTTGGAGTTAGCCACCGTCTTGAGCGCTTGCCCCGAGTTTGGCTGCCAAGCACCAATCGCATCGACTGCTCCGGAAGCGAGCACTTGTGGCGTTTCGTTGGTCGGCGTGTTGACGATAGTAAAGGTCGAAGGATCAATCCCAGCTGCCTCAGCACCCTTGATGAGCAGCAGGTGAATCACGAAGCCTTCTTCGAGTCCCACTTTTTTGCCTTGAAGATCAGCGAGCGAATCAATGCCTGGTGCGCCGACAACCATGTCGTTACCATTCGAGTAGTCACTGATCAGGATAGCCACTGAAGGCTTGCCAGTGCCACCCGTCACGAGCGCATCACCATTGGTCATGGTCACCGCGTCGATCAAACCCGCCGCATAGGCATCCATCGATGCGACGTAGTCCATCCATTGAAAGTTAACTTCGACGCCTTCTTCTTCAAACCAGCCCTTGTCGATACCAATTTGCCATGCGACCCAGCCCGGCCAGTCGCTGTAGCCAATTTTAAGTGGTTCTTTTGCGGAAAGCACATTTGCAGCGATGAGTGCAAGTGCGCAGAGTCCTGTGCGAGTGGCCTTTCCGACCCAGTTGTTAAATTTCAACATATTATTTTTGGATTGATTGATGAATATAGTGGAGAACATGCTAAGTAAGATGGCTCTTACTAGCGATCGACAGTTATTGAGCATGAAGAATGCCAATCCTTTTAAAGTGCAATTAAAGTATTAATTTCATTGCAAAAAGTATTACGATCTAAAGATTTGATAGCTCAATCGTATGAACTAAGCGCACACATGACCAAATCACTCGCACAACGTATCAGCATCTCTCTTCCCGCGAAACTCGCAGTCGCGCTCGACCAAATGGTCGAAGCTAGAGGGTTTCAAAATCGTTCTCAGGCAGTCGCAGAGATGATTGAAACCTCCTTGACCACGCATCATCAGCGGGACGACACGACAGTCCTAGCAGGCACCATCACACTTTTCTACGACACCGCAAAGCCGCGACTGTTACAGAAGCTAGCCGAAATTGAGCGCGAGCACGTCAAAGAATGCGTGAGTAGTCAGCACGTGCTGCTCGAGGGCCACTACATCATGGAAGTGCTGCTCGTGCAGGGTCCCGTGCAACGCTTGCGCGATCTCACCAACCGCATGCTTGCCTGCAAAGGCGTAAGCTCTGGTGGCCTGACCTTGACCAGTAAGCTGATCCCGCAAGTGCACGGGCACTTAAGTACGGAGGCGTAGTAGACTGCTTAAACGTCGAATGTTTGAAAATTTACGCAGTGCAGCTCTGTCAGTTCTGGTGTAGCGAAACACGCGCAGCCCACGAAGCGGTTTCGACAGTTTACCAGGTATATTCGACGGTGTAAGTCACCGTTGCGGTGTCGTCGGGCTCGACCGTGACAGGAAACTCAATGGTTTGCGCATCGGTCTTCTCAAACGCCTGGCTGGGCTTTTGGATCTTCCAATTCGACCAGCGAAACAGCGGCTCCACCACTTTCACGGTCACGGTCTCTTCACTGCGGTTGCGGATCTCGACCTCGAAGGTCTCGCGGATTAAATCCTGACTCGGGTGTTTGTAGAAATTCGTGCGCTTGCGCTCGCCGACGATATCGAAGGCATTGCCCAGATAGACGCGGATGGTCTCATTTTTCGGCGTGTGATCGATGGTGTTCTCACCGGTAAACTCAAGCTGACCGTCCTCATCCATCCGGTAGAAGCGCATACGTCCTGCTGGCAATGCCACACCGAGACCGTTTTCTTTGCGATTCTCAAGCTCGCGGTAAATCGCTACGTCTGGCTGCCCATTTTGGCCGTAATTTTGATTGAGATTCATTCCGCCGCGGTAGCTCGCCTTCAGCCCCTCATAGACGTAGAGCTTCGTGGTTTGCACATTTTCACCACGGACGAATTCCACCTGCTTGGTTTCACGATCGCGCAGCGTCGTAGCGAGCGGTAATGCATACATGTGAAACTCGTCGAACTTCTTCGCTTCGACTTGGGGCGCAGATGCGCCATCAGCCATCGCCATTGCGTAGACTTTCTCACGGCGCTGCGGTTGCGGTGGTTCCACCTTATTCACATCGCCCGCAATCAGTTTGATCTTCGCATCTTCAAAGGTCTTACCGGTGTTGTTCTCAATCGAAACCCAGCCAGTGAATGTCACCGCGTCGCCTTGTTTGGGTAGCACAAGATTGTAGTCGGACTTCCACGACATACCATTGGTCAAATAGCTGAGCTGGGCGTCAAAAGCTGCTTTTTTGTCAGAATGTAGTTTCCATGACAGGGTTGGCTGCAGCACCGAATCGTCACCAAGGCTGGGGAAGAGTGGCACACCCGGGAGCCGCGTCTGCAGCTCGCCATCGACCTGAATAATCGGCTCCAAATGCTTTTGCTGCGGATTCCCGTATTGATTCTTGGTGGTAATCATTGAAGGCGCACGGATAATTTTACCCGACTCGATCACCTCTTTGCCGTCCACGACCTTTAGAAACCGAATTGACTGGCCCTCGAACATTTGCAGCAATCGTTGCTGATCGACTGGATCGCCGCGATAACTCTGCTCGACCACACTGAGCGCGACCGCACCGCTGGGATCACGTAGAATCACCGACTCGGGCTCGAGTTGCGCAGTTACGCCACTGTAGCTGACATCACTGAGGCCCGCATTCAGATCGAGCGACACGGTATCGCGCACCACGCCGAAGTTTTCGTTATAGACGGTGATCGCTGGTTGCGCGGACACTAGAGTCGCGAGACAAACAGTAAAGAATTGGAGTCGTATTGATTTCATCATAGCAGGAACGCGCGAGCGCTGTGGTTTATTAGATCATTTTAGCTAAAACTGAATGCATCAAGTATCCTAGCTCTTTGATTCATTTGATTGAACCGAACAGTCTAATCGGATCGACCGAAGATACAAGCGACGCGAAACTTATCGACCTTCCACCACCTCGGCCAAATCGCACATTAGCTCAGTCAACTGCAGAAAGCGCTCACGCTTGGTATCATCCGCGATCAGACCGAATTCAGAAAAAGACAACACGCCGCCGCGCTGAGCAATGGTGCCCTTCGAATCTTTCAAAACCTGGGCAATCAGCGCACGGCGATCGCTGTCGAAAATACGCGCGAACTGAACCTCATCATTGGTACGCACGTCGATCGCGGAATCAAACAATGAATCGCCACTCAACCAACGTTGCTTCGAGCCACTGTCACGTTGACGAAAGCCCCCCAGCAAGCCAGTCGCGGTGATTTGCCATGTAAATGACTCGCCGTCGACTTTGACCTTTATAATCGTCTCAATCTGACGCGTATTTTGTAGCCCCTTGCCCGGCACCGAGATCGAAATCTCCCGTTGACGATACACGCCATGCACAAATGGCTCCGCGCGAATAAACCCGGCGAGCTGCGGCGTTGGCTCGGTCAAATCAACCTTTAGTTGCTGCGCTATCGTGCGATACTGACGCATGATTTTCTCTGAGGAGTGCCGCACCATCAACCAAAACAAGGCCGCCACTCCAATTGAGAGCATGACTATAAAACAGATTTCCAAAAGCATAACCACTGAGATAGTCAAAGCAGGTCGAAGTGCGAGTGTGTTTTCACCCAAAACATTAGACGGGAGTGAGTCATCAGAGAACAGAAAGCAGAGGCCAGAGAGTTGTGGGATTCTTCGTTACGCCAGAATGACGATGTCTCTCTCCTCTGTTGCCTGGCTTCTGACGGAACAATCTAGGATTAAGCTGGAGCGAACGCATCCACACAATAGGATGATTCACTTCATACAGGCACTGTATCTCTTCAACATCCACCCATTATGAAAATATCTCATCTGCTCTGCGCTCTCTCCATTGCTCTAATTAGCGGCTGCTCGACCACCAGCCAACGTATCGATGCGAGTGGGGCAGAGTTCAACCGCTATACCGCCGCCGAAAAACGCCTCATTCGTAGCGGTCAGATCGCAGTCGGCTTTGATGAAGATCAAGTGCGCATGGCGCTCGGCGACCCCAGCCACATCAAGCCCGACACCCTATCCAGCGCCACGCGCTACATATGGGAATACCAGCAACTGCAGCCCAACTATAATATTTTCAACTCCGTCGGCGTCAGTACTCGTGGTGGTGTCAGTGCCGGCGTCGGCGTCGGCGGCACCCCAACTCGTAGCCAATTGAGAAAGTGTATTGTGTTTGAGCGCAGTAACCAAAGAGTCTCCGACTTTCAATCTTTCGAATAATTCAGACATGTCCACCGCACGCAGATACACACAAGCCGACTTTCGCACACAACTGAGCTGGTCCGACCTCGATCCAGACTATCTACGCCAACTCGTCGGCCTCGCAAAGATCGAAGACCTCGCTGGCGCGGGACTAGCTGAACGTCCCGAGCGACTCGGCGATGTGACCACCGCCCTGATGCCCGAGGGCGCAATTGGCACCGCCCAACTCACCGCCCGCGAGCCGATGGTGGTCTGCGGACTCGGCCTGGTACAACTCGCACTGAACTCTTACGGCGAAGGCTGCAGCTTCGAAGCGCAGGTGCAAGACGGTGGCCGGGTCACCGCTGGCGATTCACTCGGCACACTCACCGGCCCCTCTGGGCCACTGCTGCAAGCTGAGCGCATCATTCTCAACTTTCTCCAGCATCTAGCCGGCATCGCCACCGAAACACGTGCCTACGCCGATGCCCTCAGCCAGAGCGACACCGTGCTACTCGATACACGCAAAACCCTGCCCGGCTATCGCGTGCTGCAAAAATATGCCTTCGCATGTGGTGGCGGCTACAACCACCGCATCGGCTTGTTCGACCGAGTGATGCTCAAGGACAACCACCTCGCCGTGGCCGGAGCCACCGGTGGTGGCCGACTCACCGAAATGGTTAGCCTCGCCCGCAGCGCTTGCGAAGGCCTCGCGATCGAAGTCGAAGTCGATACACTTGAGCAAATTCCCGCCGTGCTTGAGGCCGGCGCCGACATCATCCTGCTCGATAACTTCTGCGAGGATGACCTCACCGCTGCCATCGAACTGATCGGCGACCGCGCCTGTAGCGAAGCCAGCGGCGGCATCCAACTCGACACTTTAGCGAGCCTCGGCACACTCGGCCTCGATTTTATCTCCACCGGTGCGCCCGTGCATCAAAGCACTTGGAAGGACATCGGCCTCGATTGGCTATAGCAGTGAAAGTGATGATTAGGATTAAGCGTATGATTAAGATTAAGTAGACAAAGACTGTTCACAATTATCACTCCTCACTGTCACACACCTCACTTCTCACTCAATAGCATGAGCACCGACACTCTTTTCGCTTGGGATCGCGCAAGATCGGGAAAACTAAAGCGACAAGAGTGTCGCTTCCACGGAAGAAAGCTAATTTGTATTAATTACTAATTTTAAGACCGCTGCTAAGCCACTCGCCCCTAAACAAATGACAACTGAAACCGAATACAACCAAGTGTCTTGTTCCGAGGATGAGTACGTCATCCTCAAGGCACTCCTCGATGCGCCCGACGAGTTTGTTTCTGGCAGCCTACTCGCCGAGCAGCTAGACATTTCCCGGCCTGCCATTCACGGCAAACTAGAGAAATTACGCAACCA
>Ga0115005_10000981_pt1 | contig 22431 bp, 27 predicted proteins | sample ArcOceMetagenome_FD_87163 | JGI IMG/M metagenome (GOLD analysis project Ga0115005, IMG submission 87163) | Marine eukaryotic phytoplankton communities from Arctic Ocean - Arctic Ocean - Greenland ARC118M Metagenome | ecosystem: Environmental > Aquatic > Marine > Oceanic | place: Arctic Ocean...
CATTTGTGACTCGGCATAACTCGGGATTGATCATCTTCACATTTCTATTTCTTTCGAGTAGTTCTGGTTGTACTCTAAAGAGTCGTGCAACGTCCTGATTCCTCAAAATCTGTGTTTCTAGGTCCATCTTATGCTCTATAATCAATTGGCTTCAAAAGTTGACAACGGCATTTCTACACATTCCACCATTATTGAAAAGCGATGGCGCATTCTATTGCCAGAATGAACATCCTTTGTCACATAAACAGGTAACACTACTATTCTTGATCGTCTTTAATCTCCTGGACGTGAGCCTGCAACCAACCATTACTACTAAATCAAGAAGCGCGATTCGCGATGAGCTAAGTACGAGTATCATACTGCAGAATAATACTACTGTACACGTACACAACTAAACCTGACATCCAAATCGAAGTCTTCTAATTATGCGCTACCAAGCTTACGCCCCTTGCCCTTCTTTCTCTTCTTCAATGCACTTTCAACACTTTTTCTTCCCGCATCCGCATTACTAGCGCTGTTGGGATCCAATCTTCGTGACAAGAATTCCGGAGGCACCAACCAATCCTCTCCACCCATCTTTGGCCACACAAATTTACAGAAATAATAAACATGACCACTAAGGATACCCAACACATGAGGCAATGCCGCTGCAGCACCACCCTGCAATACATCACTCGCCATAAGACCATACGGTAAGCTCCAGTACGGTACTGTGAAAATCAACCACTTCACTTTTTGATGCGGCATGGATCGACTCAAAACATGAAGCATGGCGGTAATCATACTCTGACCAAAGAATGGCTGTCCGAAAATCATGGAGTAGGCGGAGAGAAGTGCAACTTGCCCCAAGAGGAAAATGCAATGTTGCGCTGTACCATACACGCGTTCCAGGGATGATCCATATTCAAATAAATAGTATGCAGACATGAGCCACCCAATAGAAGGAGGTCCAAGGAATGAAGCCGCAGTAATAGGACGCCATAGTTCCAATCCACTAATGGTGCGAATGGGATCAAGTCCCATAATCACTTGGGCCGCCTCATCTCCCAAAATTGTTCCCATGAGAGTGGAGATTCCAACTAATGTAATGTACAAGCGAGTCAGGGGGAGAATTGCCTTATATTTTTTCATGGTATTGTCGATTGCTGATTCTTTCTCATCTTGTTTTCCAACTTTTGTTGCTCCAGTAGCTGATTTCTTTTTCGTTTTTTTGGCATCGAGGGATGATAATGATGCAGTTTTATTTTTTCGTTTGTGTTTTGCTCCACCTCTCAAATCAAGAATGGATTGGATGCTGGTGTTACTAGAGAGTGATGGTTTTTGGAGTGCAAATGGAGCTGGAGTATGGATGTTGGCAGATGTACACGTGGTAGTTGAAGCCAATAATATGGATGCCAAACACAAGCTGTGGAATTTCAAAGGACTCATTTTTTCGAGGAATGATTTGTGATTCCTAGAAACGAAGCGATGAAGATGTTGCGGAAATGAGAATGGACTGACACAGATGCTTCAATACTTTGACTACGACGGCAAGAATGAAGTTACGTGGATGTGTGCCTTTGCTTTTGTTCCACTACTATCTGTCGCCATACATGTTGATGTTGTTCATCAAAGCATCTACTTGTGTTTTTCACAAGTTCCACGTAAATCAGAAAGTGCGTACTTCTCGGCTCATAACTCTTTCACTTTCGAACTTTCTCTCCCTTCTCACTTTTGAACTTTATCGTAATGTGTTATGTTGGACTGGGAGGCCATTTTTTCGGATTTCAACGGAAAAATGACAAAAATATAATGGTCGCCTATTTTGTTGAATTTATTAGTATTGCCCGATGGGATCGCGGATAATATTTAGCGAGAGTGCGGAAGATTAGACCTCAACGGCACACCATTTTAATTTTTCAACGCAACATGTCCCGTGCCATTGCCAGCAACCACCCTCATTTTGGAAAAAAGAAGATAAAGATCAACAAAGAACCTCGCATTTTCGGCACTCATTAATAGCTCAATTATATCAACACAGGCAATCATATACCCTGTTGTAGCAAGTCATTAATGGAAGCACTTCTAGATAACGAAGCGTTGAAACCTCCGTCTTACTCGGAAATACTGGTGAAAGAGGAACCGGCAGTTGCACCCGAACAAACGCAAACTGCGGGCCAGGTCGACGAGGAGGAAGAACTCATAAAATTCCCCACCGCGCCTACGAGTAACCCTACCAAGCCGGATCCGCCATCAGCGCCTGCCCAAACAGAGGGAGATTTATTGGACGAGGTTGCCGATATGAATATTCCAAAGACGATTAATATGGAATCATTAGAGGACGATAATCGTGCAAGCCAAGTAGTTAGTCCCGATGCCAGTACCTTTGACGGAACTAGCACCATTGGTAGCTCTACTAGTGAACCGACTACTGAAACGGGTGTCTCGAGAGGGACCAGAAAAAAAAACACTGCCAACTCTAATGGCGTAAGCAGTGGAAGAAGTGCCAGTAGCAAAGGAGGAAACAGTCGAGGAGGGAATAGCCGAGGAGGAAACAGCAGAACCAGTCGCGGCGGTAATAGTAGAAACGGGAGGAAAGGCGCTAGTCCCGCTCCCGCTGCTCAACCAGCCCCTAGAAGATCGTACAGAAACGCCTACTCTGGTGGAACCAGCCGCATGAATAACACCGCTGTGCCTAGACCGTTTAAGCGTCCCGGACCTTTGAGTTATTCCAAGGCTGTCAGGTTGAGTGGAGGCGGGAGTCCTTTTGCTGGGAGAGAGGTTGATGATAAGACGCGCGCTGTGTTGGCTGATATGAATGAGTTTGATTCTGCACAAATGGAAACACAGTAAGTTCCATTTCCATTGCATCTTTATTTTTAGTTCTTTACCTGGTGGTCGTTGTTTTTTTGCAATTTGACACGATTGAAAATATTTCTTGTACTCACCGATGATCCTTTGTTCCTCTATCCAATATAGAAACATTGCTTCTGATATCTTTTCCCCCGGAACTGGAATCTCTGATGATGAAATTCGCAAGATTATGAGAGTCCGTGTCTCCTCCAAGCAAATGGAACTTGAACAACAAGTAGCAGCTGGAAACAAGGTTATCAAACGCCTCAAAGACACTCTCACCGCCTTGACCAAGGGCAAGAATGAATATATTCATCGCGCCATTGATGCTGAAAAGTCATGCAGAGGTGGTTGGGCATCTGCGTTGGAAACTGCGCAGCTTCTCGATGAAGACCGTGGTTTCTTCAAGCAAAAGGTGAAGCAGCTTGAAGTTGATAACACCATTTGGAAGGATAATGCAAAGGACACTATGAGAGAACTTAGTCTCTCCGAGGATAAGATGCAGAACTTGAGGAATGAAATTGAGGATTTGAAGCAAAAGCTTGCCGAGACGGAGAATGCTGGAACTCAGGCATTGATTGCTCTAGAGGTTGAGAAAGCGAGGAATAAAGAGAGTGAAAAGAATCAGCAAGAGTGAGTATTTTTTGTTTCTTTTTTGATATTTTTGAAACAGCCTTTATTTGGAAAGCTGCAAATGATTTTTTTACCAATACTATTCTATACTAATAAAAATGTCTTCTTCAACGAGCAGATGGCGTGACTCCCAAATGGCAACCCAAATGTCAAGGAATAATGATACACAGCGAAGAGAGGATGATGAGGTTACGAACAGAAAGATCAAGGATGAAACCGACAAGCTTGCGAGGAAACTTGATGCAAAGTCGAATAGAATCAAAGAACTCGAGAACGAGCTTGTCCTTGCTGAGAGTCAATTTGCCAGGGCTGTTGCTGACAGTGAAGCTGCTTCCAATCGCGCTTCATCAAAGGATAAGGATATGACTGAATTGATGAAGTCTATTCAGGACATCCAAGCTACCGGCCAGAGCAGAGAGGAGGCAGCCAACAAGGAGCGTAGGACGGCCGAGAAGATGGTCTCTGAACTTGAAAAGACGCTTGCTGTCACAAAGGGTGAATTGAACGTGTTCAACCATGAGAGGTCCACTCTTAAGGACACATTGGATTCTGCGAAACAAGAGCGTGTTACTGCATTGCAAAAACTCGATGTTATGAAGGACTCGGTCGATGAGTTGAAGGCTGACTTGAATTCTACCATGTCACAACTTACTTTGGAGAAGGAGTTGAGGTCTAGATCTGAGCAGAAGGAGAGAGAAGAACGTAATGAGCGTATTGCGTTATCCGCACAAATGGTTGCAATGACAAAAGAACATGCATCGATGGAAACGACTTTGAACGATTCAAAAGATGTAATGGAGACCAAGTGGCGAAAACAGATCGAGGCCGAACAGGATAATTTCAATACTAAACAGAAGGAGCTCGATAATGCCAAAGAGACTATTATTGGCCTGCGGGGGGAGATTGAAGCGTTGAAGATGGCTTTGAAGGATGAGAAGAATTCGGCGTCAGCAGAGAATGCCGAGGAGATGGGCAAAATGTCCGCTCAAATTGAGATTTTGAAGGAAAGACTCCGCGCTGAAGAAAATAGGAGCATGGCGTTGGGTCATTCTTCTGAGGCTCAAGTTGAAAAGCTCGAAGCAAATATCCGAGAGGGACAAGCTGAACGTCGTAGAATGCACAACTTGATTCAGGAATTGCGAGGTAACGTGCGCGTCTTTGCTCGTATTAGGCCTTTCTTGCCTGGTGATGGAGCAGACGATGATGCTCCAGCCATGTGTGTCCCCAAGAGTGAGACCGCCCTCAAGCTCGTAAGTGACTATTGCACAAGCGCAAGTACACATTTTATTCTTAATTTCTTGGAATATGCCAGCTTACACCTGATCTATTTCATTTTATATATATAGTCTACGAACGAGGGCGACAAAAAGGGTCACAACTTCACCTTCGACAGAGTATTTGGACCAAGTATTGGGCAAGAAGCTGTCTTCACCGAAGTTTCTGAATTTGTTCAGTCTGCTCTCGACGGATACAACGTGTGTCTCTTCTCTTACGGTCAGACGGGTAGTGGAAAAACTCATACCATGCAAGGAACAGGGAATGGACAGATGCGTGGTATCATTCCACGTGCTATTGAACAAGTTGGTCAATACAAGGAACATCTTGAAAAGGACGGATGGCAATATGATATGCAGGTTTCCTTCGTTGAGATTTACAACGAAACCATTCGTGATTTACTGAGAGAAGAAGAGTTCGACGAGGCTAAACACGATATCAAGGTCAGCGCTGATGGTCGCCGGTACATCACTGATATTAATATGGTTCCTCTTGAGCCTACTGATTCTGAGGCTGTCGAGGATGTCATGCGTCAAGCTGCAAAGTACAGATCTGTAGGATCAACCGATATGAACGCAGTTTCCAGTCGTTCGCATTCTGTGTTCACCCTTCATCTTACTGCGCTGCATCCTGAAAACCGTCAAGCTCTTCGCGGGACTCTGAATCTGTGTGATTTAGCTGGTTCCGAGCGTCTCGATAGATCCAAAGCTACAGGAGCTAGAGCTAAGGAAGCGATGGCCATTAACAAGAGTTTGAGTTCACTCACTGACGTCTTTGTTTCCATTGGAAAGAAGGCCAGCCACATTCCTTTCCGCAACTCCAAGTTGACTTATCTTCTCCAGCCCAGTCTCAGTGGAGATGGAAAGACTCTCATGCTTGTGAATATGAGTCCTACTGAACAGAGTACACCAGAAACTCTTTGTAGTCTTCGATTCGCTGCCCAAGTGAACAAATGTGAGCTTGGTAAGGCTAAACGTTCACTCGAGGAAGTAGACGACGAAGACGCTGCTAGTATATCTTCGAATATGAGTGGAAACGCTTCTAGGAATTCAAGTAAGAGGGGAGGCAGCATTAAATCAAGCATTAAATCACCACCGGGCAGAGCCTCATCAAGGGCGGGTCCTAACTCTGGAAGAAAGAAGCTACCACCAACAAGGAGGACGAGATAGACATATCAAATTTTAATTCGTGTCAACCTGTATATTGCAATGAACCAAGTAAAAATAATAATATTTTTGATAACTCTTTTGAACTCATTTTATTGACTTCACACACCGTATTGCCAGTTATCATTATTGAGACACACACTTGAGAGATGTGGAGCTTGGAAAATATAAAGAGTTATAATTACACCCATATGATATGGGCATCAGACTGACTCACTGGACTCAATGCATATCATGAACTTTTGATTTTCTTTCTTACACTCTATCGCTCAAGCTCTGCATCCCTTTCCAAAACTTTTGGGGCAAATTTAACCAAAAACACCGCCTTATCCTTACGATTTGGCAGACCAACAAATCCACTCCTAATCTCCCCCTCCTCGACATCAACGGTATGCGCCGAAACCCTTGCTGTGAAACCAGCCCCCTCCAGAATTCCAGCAATAATCCCGCTGAGGTATGCATCTGCACTGGATTGATGCACCGACACAAAATTGGAAGTGATGGGATTGTAGTCGAAAATCATATATTCGTCTGCATGATCTATGGATCTTTCGAGGGAATCGGCTGGTCTGCCAAATAGTGATTTCCACGCTGTGGAAGATATGAATTGTAAAATGGACATGATTCTAGTTTCGCGTTTTGTCTACACGTACGGATAAGATTGGGGAAAGGGAGATATTAGAGACTTTCCGCGTATCATACGCTTTCAATGCCCAATTGCAAACTGATGGAAAACCCCATTTATGAAAGTACAAAGAACACAAAGTCTCACCTCTTTGCTGCGATAAGCTAATAATTCCAATACTTTGAATCCCACTCCATAGCCTGAGTTGACGAGTTTCTCTTCCAATTCTGATATACTAGATACCCGCGATTGATGATACTGCACTAATTCTGAATAAAGATAGGAGAAAGCGCTGAGAGATACCTGATCCGTTCTTTTTCGTGTGATGTGTTCCAAGGTTAGTCATTTGGTTCCATTTCATGAAAGAAGTTCATATCCTGGATATCTTTACTTTATCTTACCTCTGTTTTGAAATTTGACGATCCAGAATACTGACTGATGATGTTGACCTATTCATTTTAAAAAATGGCTCTAGGTTTCTGAATAGCAGTAACTCGTAGATACAAAGTAGAAGTTGTGCCGAGGTGTGTCGAGATTAGAGACGGGATGGGCGGTGTTGTTCCCACCATCTTGATCATTTTTTTCTGAACCAATTCAATTCGGGGGTACAGTATATTGAAGAATTCTCAGCCTATCCCCCCCCCATCACTGTCGTCTTGGAGGATAGGGATTTCTCGTGTATGAGATCAAGAGTGAGTCCCGAAACATACGTTTCGGACACAAAGTCGTCACATCATGTCAACAAATCCAAAATTCAGAGAGGCTTTCGACGCATGCATCAACCGACCACGGCACCTCTTTCTTTTTAACTACGTTGATTGATGCGTTGCGGTAGAAGAATCCTTTGTGAGTCTCGCTTTGCGCTCTCTGTTCGTTGAGTGTGTGTTCCGTTTGTCGTTTGCCAATGTCAAATGCCTCCTAGAAATTATTTATTTTTTCCATTCTGCATTAGATCTCAGCCATTGAAAAGAATCATCATCTAAATCATCACCATGAAATTTTCCGCCATCTTTGCAGCAGCAACCCTCTCCACCGCAACAGCTTTTGCTCCCTCCGCATTCAAGCCCGCCACTTCTGCACGTTCCTTCTCCATCACCACCTCCCTCAACATGGCACTCACACAGGATGAACTCAAGAAGATGGTCGGATACAAGTCCGTAGACGATTACGTCAAGTCCGGAATGGTCGTCGGTCTCGGAACTGGTTCCACTGCCTACTTCGCCGTAGAGCGCCTCGGACAGCTTCTCAAATCCGGTGAGCTCACGGATATTGTCGCCATCCCCACCTCCGTCCGCACCAAGGAGCAGGCAGAGGAGCTCGGAATCCCCCTTGTCACCCTCGACACCCACTCCAAGTTGGACGTTGCCATCGATGGAGCTGATGAGGTTGATCCCGACCTCAACCTCGTCAAGGGAGGTGGAGGAGCTCTCCTCCGTGAGAAGATGGTGGAAGTCTGTGCTGATAAGTTCATTGTTATCGTGGATGAATCCAAGCTTTGTGATGGACTCGGACCCGGATTCCCCGTTCCTGTAGAGATCGTTCCTTTCTGCCACGAGCACACCCTTCGTACTGTTGGGAACCTCCCCTCTATTGCTGGGTGCAAGCCTGTTCTTCGTATGGGATCCAGTTCCAACAATCAGAATGATGGAGATGAGATTGCAGTTACTGATAACGGAAATTACATTATTGATTTGCACTTTGAGGAGCCTATCAAGGACGCTACCAAGATGGCTGAGGAAATCAAGTCAACTGTTGGAGTTGTAGACCATGGACTTTTCTGCGGTATGACCACTGCTGTTATTATCGCTGGATCCGATGGAATCAGTGTTAAGGAGCCATAAATGATGTACAATACACGTGCCGTGAACATGGACATGGACTTATGCAATCTTCAATTTGGCTAATGTATTTCAATTTTATATAAATATGACTTGCGACTACAGTACGCTGTGTAGGATATAAAACATCTGTTAAAAACTTTCAATCTCTCATTCAATATACATTTCGTTTTTATTTTAGGTTCTCTACACTACTCGTAGTTGTGGCAATTGTGTTTTGAAAGTGATTGGCAGCAATGACGTCCGGATTTGATTCATTAGTTTCATTGCGCCAAGCAGCAATCAATCATCCATGGGAAACTTTTACTCTTCCTCTTCTTTCCAACCAGGCAACGCCAGTTTACTTTCAGGGAAAAAGTCCTTCGCTAGCTTCAAAAATGTGTACTCAATTGCCCCTCCATTAAACCATTGAATATTAGCTTCCTTATAAAATCTCTGCATCAACTTCCATTGTCTCGCGGATCGACGAAGTACTATTTGTTCTAAATATGGAAGACAACTCGAAACCTTCTTTGATCTAGAGACAATGAAAACTGGGTTCATAATTTCTTGTCTCAGCTAACCACGAAAGTCCGAAATACTTCAAACAACAAAGACACTTGGATGCTTGATACCACTGTTGTATCAGTCCTAGATAGGGAAAGAAGAAGTAGATAACTAACACTTAGCTAACACTAGTAGTCTTTCTGAGAAGGCATTTGTTCCTTGCATCCCGCTAAATTCATCAACCTAATACTAACTCACAAATTAGCCAAGGATATATGCCATTCCGTTTTTATTTAAGTTCTATCATCGTAGTTGTGGCAATTGTGTTTTAAAGTGTTTGGCAGCAATGACGTTCCATGGGAAACTTTTACTCTTCCTCTTCTTTCCCATCAGGCAATGCGAGATTACTTTCAGTGAAAAAGTCCTTCGCTAGCTTCAAAAATGTGTACTCAATTGCCGCTCCACTTGGAAATTGAATATTAGCTTCCTTATGAAATCTCGCATACCCGGCAGCGTGCAAAGTGTCAAAGAACTTCGTAGCAACATGCGGTGGGGGTTTGTGAATTTCCACTAGGATCTGCATCAAGTCTGGCATATCCGGATCAAGCCAGTCGCCAAAGGAGGCCCACTCACAGCCTTCGCAGTCAATCTTGAACACATCAATTGCATCCAACTTATCATGTCCAAGCAACTTCATGGTATCCTTCAAGCCATACAACCTCTGCCCGGGTTGAGGAGGTTCGTCTCCAGTATTTTCCTGCGTCTTGATGCCCCACTGGTGATAGTGAGCATTCTCCAATTCTTCAGGAATGCACCTTTCATAATTACCCATATCAAAAGTGTGGTATTCACAAGTGCCCACGCCCACCGTATTTTGCATCCCTAATTCGAATTGAAAGTCACAATTCGATCCAATGGAATACACGACACATCCGGGACTTTTGGGGTCTTTTGCTTTACGTTCTTTGGACATACGAGTAATACGGTGCGGATCGCAGACCCATTTCGGTCCATCGCCGTTTCCATTCCCTCCGACTCTTCGCTCGTGCATACAGCTGAAGTTAGGCTCGTAGTTCTAAGCAAAGATATAGTGGTACGTTGCATTGGAGTTTAAAAATTGAGAAGTGTTTTGTTAGAAGAGACAATCTCGTACAGTACACTATTGCCACCACTTTTTCAAAATAATTCTACTACACGTAGGCAATGTTGAACTCACTGTTTGATACCATGCAAAATATCCTTCCCAACCACCATTTGCTGTTGGGAGGTGCTGGAGAGGATTCTCTGGAACTTGATGATCTACCATCTCTGCCAGAATAGTTTGGAGGTGTTTCCAATTTGAATCATCAATGTCGTCGAAGAATCCAAACGATTGCTCCTTGGCGAGATTGTAGTTGCTGGGAGACTGCACCTCGTCCGACTTGGCATTGTTGAGTTCTATGAGTTCCTTCTTTAGTGTTTCCAACTCAGCTTTGTACACGTTATCCGACTTGGCCTTGTTGAGTTCTTCGAGATGATCCTTCTTCAGTGTTTCCAACTCAGCTTTGTACACGTTATCCGACTTGGCATTGTTGAGTTCTTCGAGATGATCCTTCTTAAGTGTTTTCAACTCAGCTTTGTACACGTTATCCGACTTTGCATTGTTGAGCTCGTCGACATGATCCTTCTTCAGTGTTTCCAACTCAGCTTTGTACTTGATGTCAAGTACTTGTAGTACGGCGATTACGCTCATCATGATTGCCAAAATTTTAATGAATCTCTTTGTTGTTCTGTGTTTTAGCATGCTCTCCGTTTTCTCATTGCGCTGAACCAGCAACGGTTTTCCTTCTTCCAGCAACGGTTTTCCTTCTTCCATCGGTCCTGCTTGGCTACTATCGGTATTTCTCTTCTTCATGCTACTTATGATATGGTTGCTGCTGTTGTACGGTGAATAAAAAATTGCGTTGGTTGTACTACCTGCTACCTGTCTATCTACTACCTGTCTGTCTTGCAGGTTGCTGCGTTGTGCAAAATAAAGTCTGTAGTCGCTATTAAATAGACGATAGTTGTTAGTAAATCCGAAAACTTTCGGAAACTATGACACTCATGACTCACTCAGATTTTACTTATTTGACATTTCACATTGTGTCCGTGGCCGTCCGTGCTGTAACTTTTTATCTCTTTTTACAAGCTTTTTATTGAAAAAAATGGGAAGTCATTTGTTCCTTGTATCCCGCTAAATTCATCAAACTAATACTAACTCACAAATCAGCCGAGGATGCATACTTTCGCAATCGACCGCAGTCTTGCCCACTTGTCTCTGTGTCTGTGGTGCTGTTGAGGGGGGGATATGTTCGTCAAGTGTTTTTTAAAGGATAGGGTAGTGTTAGTTAATGTTGGGAGTTTTAGGACACATGTACACGTTCTGATTTCTGATGATAGATCTACTACACGTAGCTATTTACTTCGCGTGTATCTGAAAATATTGAGAAGAGATGTCTCCAATCGGTGGTACATACCCCCGTGTCTCGATGCCCGCTCGATATTCTCAATCTTGCTTCGTCCAGTACCAGCCAGGTTTTTAACTCTAAAGTTGAATACGGTCCTACCTACACGTACAATTTCAAATTATAGTTCGCAAGTGTCTAATCCATAACAAGCGACAAGTCTATCCGCCCCAATGAGCTGACGAAATACTAAAATTCTCACTCGTACTCTATATCCCTCATCACATTCAAGCACCTGTCCTTGGCATTGTTTTCTGTTTTCTAGCTTTAATTTTTTTAATCTTTTGCGAGTCTCTTTTTTTTACAGTAAACGTATCATATGCAGCAACCTTCAATTTGGTTCATGTACTACGTGTACTTGATATAAAATAGAACAATTGTTAAACTTTGAACGTAATATGAATTTGTTTTAATTATTAATGCAAGTACGTGTACTGTTATCATGGTTCTGGTGCATGTTTCACTTGGACCCCCTACTAGTACCAGTGATTGTTGGAAATCATTTATCGCTACAGTATTATCAACACCACGTACCAAGAATTTCATTGCGGCTCCTCAGTCAAATGAGAACACAGCATTCTCACTATTTGAATCCTCATCTAACAGATCCTTCAAAATTTCAACAACACCTTCCACAGACCCCTTTTTATCCTTGACAACCTCCCGAAATCTCTTTTCATCCACCTGAACACCGTTCACATCCCTCAAACTCCGAATTAAAGTGCTCGTCTCTTTATCTGATAAATTATAATCCCCATTGGCATCACTGCTGAACACCACACTCAGAATATTCTGAAGCACGCTCGCCTGAATGTTCGTCTCCATCCGTTCCGTATTTCTTCTATTGTCCTCCACGGTGGCTTTGAGAGATTCCACGGACTGACCCTGCGTCTCTGTAATTGCCTGCATGACAGTCTCTATATCCTCGAGTTTTCCCACGGATTCTCCCAATCGCCCCACCGCCACGTTCAAATTATCATTTTCGATCGCGAGCTGATTGACTTCTCCTGTCAGAGCTGCGTTGGTTTCCTTGAGAGCTCTGATATCTGTGATGCGCGTTTGTTGGAAATAGGAGTAGGGCGATAGGAGGTAGATTAGGACGCTTGAGGTTTTGACAATGGTTCCTCCCACCATCACCATTGCAGCGATGGATGATGCAAAGGCTGCGAGAGCGAGGAGGGCGGTTATTTTTTCGAGATAGGTTTGTTCTGAGACCATGGAGAGCTGCTTTCTTCCTGCTGGTCGATTGCTGTCGGTTTCGTTCCCATGGTGTTGAGGTAGCTGTGCTTCACCTTTTTCAAGGTCGAAGCCTCCATCGTCCTTGATTACCCCCTGACCTCTATCAGATGAGTAGATTACTTCCATGCGTGTACGTGTAGTGAATTAAAAAATTAACAAGAAGCAAGAAGCAAATCTGATTTGATTCATTCTTCATTCGTTGTACATACGTACATCATCAAGTTGCTTTCCGATTCATTCGGCTTCATTCATGTCCTCATTCAGTCATCCGTTGAGCTACAATATTCAATATATTTGAAATTATTATCGCGCGAACCTTTTGTCTGAAGGAAAGTTTTTGATGACCCGCGCCAGCGCGTAATTACTTCTTGTAGGTGTATGTATGTACTGTAGACAGATAAGATAGAGCACTCAGCACTCACATTGGCACATTCATTAATTACCAAACCATGACGGAGCCTTCCCTCACAACACGCATTGACATTGACGATGGTTTTGACGATGATTTTCAAGGGGATATGAAATGGTGGGATTTTGTGGATGGTGGGGACGGATTTTTCTACGGCATTCCCTTCGATGCTCGCCGTGTCGTGAAGTTTAATCCTCTCGACAAATCATTGACGGAGATTGGACCCGACTTTGGTGAGGGTGGATACAAGTGGATGTGTGGGGTGCGAGATAACAACGGCAACATCTACTGTGCGCCTTATAACGCTAAACACATACTGAAAATCAATACAATCGATGGCACAGTGGAAACACTTGACAATGTCGAGCTGCCAGAGACCGGTTATGAATTGTGGTGGTCAGGGGCACTTGCAGCAGACAAGAACATTTACTACATGCCATACGGTGCGCGTCAGATTATGAAATTGAATCCCGATAATGACTCACTCTCCAGTGTTGGGGATGATTTAGGACATGGGGGCAGGTACAGAGGAACGGTGGTCGGAAATGATGATTCCTTGTACGGCATCCCATCTTTTGCCACACGCAATGTCAAATATAATCCAGCAGATTCTGACACGACATCTTTTGTAGGAGGGGAAGCTGAGGGATATTTTGTTTGTGATAAAGGTGTATTGGCTGGTGATGGTTACATCTATGCTGCGAATCGATGTGGCCAAGTGTTGCAGATTGATACAACCAACGGCAACTATACCTGGATTGGGGATCCAATCTATTCAGGAAATGGAGCGGGATGGGGTGGCCCTATTGTTGGAGTTGATAAGTGTATCTACTGGCCTCCATACAATGCCAAACGTGTACTCAAGTTTGATCCCGAAACACAACAATTACCATCCCTTGTGGTGGATGACCTTGGTGCAGGAGAATGGAAATGGCAGGGTGGAGCTCTAGCAACTGATGGGGTAATATATTGTATCCCATTTGATTCCACTCAAATTCTCGCCATTAACCCATTCAAGTTGCTTGCAATGACAATGCAGAACAATTTCAGGCAGTATCCACAGGAGGTAGGTCGTCTATTTGTGAAGGACGAGGAATGCGACGAGACTTTCTATGATAGCGCAGTTCGAAAGTTTGGTGTTGAGAAAGTGTTTGAACTTATTGAAGAATGTGTCCCCTTGGATGAAGAATGGTCTGACGATCATAGCAACGCTCTTCCACCATTCATGGTGGCAGCTTCTTCATGTGAGAATTGTGCAGTATCTGTGATTTATTACTTCTTGAGAAGGAATGCGCATGCATTGGTAGCAAATTATAGCGATGAGGAAAGCAACATTCAGAATAAATAGCGCAAGCTGGGTGGTAATTGATTATGGTGATAGCAGCTAATAATTCATTATATTTATAAAGTAACTTCACATGTATTTTTGATTCGTATTATTTTTCTTCTTGCATCCAAGTTTGAAAGAGTTTGAAGTTGCAATTTTAAATTTGTCATCATATCAATCATACAGTTTTACCCGTGTCAAGTCGGTAGATTCGAAGATCTCAGCTTCTTGACACGATGCGTCGGAACACAATAGAATACGGTACATAAATAAGTGGCATCCAATCAATCAATCAACCCGACCCGTCACTCACTGTCACATTCAACATTGTATTACTGTATCTCCATTTTAATTCATTAAAACTGATTATTCATCAAAACAAACACAGATAAAGATGCTTTCGACAATCACGAGACAAACACATCGTAAATTATGTTCGGCGATTCGAATGCGAAGTGCATCCACCCTCATCATCGCGGAACCAACTGACGGCACATCTCTTGCACCGGCGACTCTCTCCACCATCACTGCAGCCCAGAAACTCCACTCGGGACCCATCACACTCTTGTCCTCCACACCCATCGATCCCTCCAATGTGCCATCCGCTGTATCATCCATTATCAACACCAACCAGTCTGATTCATTGGCTGAAACAATCTCAGCTTCCGTCCAGAAAGCACAGGAGGTCAACTCCTATTCCTACATTATCGCACCAGCCACCAAATTCGGGTCCAACGTCTTGCCACGTGCCGCTGCCGTATTGAATGCATCCCCCATTATGGACATTGTAGAAATCATATCTGAGGACACTTTCGTCAGGCCCATGTATGCCGGAAACGCACTGGCCAAGGTCCAATCCACTGAACCACTCAAAGTCCTCTCTTTCAGAAGCACTGCATTCGACAAGGCGGAAATAGACGGAAGTGTCGCACTAGTCACAGACCTCGAAATTGAACCTCAATCCCTCACCCAATTCGTAAAAGCCAACGTCTCAAAATCGGATCGACCAGAACTATCCTCAGCCTCCACAGTCGTCTCGGGCGGCCGCGGGCTCAAATCCGGAGAAAACTTTGCCCTCCTCGAAACACTAGCGGATAAACTCCAAGCAGCCGTGGGAGCAAGTCGCGCAGCCGTGGATGCGGGATACGTCCCGAATGATTGGCAAGTGGGGCAGACGGGAAAGGTCGTTGCGCCCGATTTGTATATTGCGGTGGGGATCTCGGGGGCGATTCAGCATTTGTCGGGGATGAAGGATTCCAAGACTATTGTTGCGATTAATAATGATCCTGATGCTCCGATTTTTCAAGTGGCGGATTATGGATTGGTGGAGGATTTGTTCAAGGCTGTTCCGGAGCTTACAGATAAGGTTTAGTTAGGTTTTTAGGTTTGTAATGTGATTGGGTCAGGTCAGGTCAGGTGTCAGGTCAGTTCTTTTTAGTTACTTTGAACCTAGAGTGATTGAAATTGGGATTAATAATAGTAATACATTTCTAGTGAAACGATGTTGAGTGATTGGTTGTTTTGAATGACATCAGCTTGACGGCATCAACCACGAATTGTGATTCTTACGAGTGCAACATCAACCAACATCAATGAGAAAAACAAAGGAGACATGATCGACTCACACTCAAACTCAAACTCGCGCACGGTCCATTCATTCTAATTCCAATGCATGCAAGTCCATCCTCCATCATGCCACACCCCCAAACTGCAACTGAACCCACAATCTTAGCAGGGTGGCTGTACAAAAAGAAACGAAATTCTAAATTTTATACACCGCAGTGGGGAAAGCGATGGGTGGTCTTTGTGAATCATTCGATCTCATTGCGTCACTCCAAGACGAATGACGTGGCTGGATCCATTCATCTGGCTGATATGACGAGTGTTTATAAGTTGAACGAAATTCGAAAGAAGCGAGATAGTAGTGGTGATGGAAGAAAGAAATCGAACGAAAGGCAGGGGCAGTCACAGGGGCAGTCACAGGGACTGGGTGAAGGTAGGATGTTTGTCATCAAATCAAGCAAACAATCTCTGTGTTTGATGGCCAAGTGTCAAGAAGAGTGTGATCGCTGGGTGAGGGGAATACAGTTGCAGTTGGATTTGGAGAAGAAGAAGAAGAAGAAGAATCAGGAAAAGTCCAGCTCCAATCGAAGGAGCAGCGGGAATAAATTTGATAAATATGAGAGTATTCTCAAGGATCTTGAGGATGATTGTCTTCCCATCAAAGTTGGTCGGGGGGTTGTTCCCTCAGGATGTTGTTCTCGAGCTGACATTAGTATGCTAGATGACTTGTTCAAAGGGGCAGCGGTGGATCATAACGTGGGGCAGAATTTACACAGTGATGATTATAAAGACATTGAACAAATGTACACGTACACTAGTGTATTGTAGTGATATTGACTGCCACGGATGATTTTTTTATGATTTTTTTGAATGATTGCCTCTAGCTAGAATTGAGTACTGTACCTCCTCGTAAAACAAGATCTTGCTTGCGATTTTTCATAATAATCTGTCAGTATCTTCTGAATAATAGCCGATGCATGTTTGGGAATGTTCGCAGCCAAGAATCAACAGTCAATTCTCTAATGCAATCGTCGACAAAAAGAAATGTGTCGCCTCTCTCAGAGGAAAAAGTATCACGAATATATGCACCTTTCTTTACCCCCTTTGGCACTACGTGAACATTCTTCGCCAGATCTCGTAGACCATGCATCTCGAGGAAGGCTTCAATCTCAGCTTTGTGCGAGTTCCTAGTTATCACATATGATTTGCCGTGGGTTTGTTGTGCTAGGACAGCTACCTTCAATTCAGAGTCTAAAGAATGTGAGTAGCCTTCCTTTGAATGACGCTTTGCAGATTGTTTTGGTAATGGAGACGACCCAGATTTAGTGGAACAAAGAGTTCTATCAAAATCAAGTAATAACAGTTTAGGTCGGATGGTTTCAACCATTGCTGTTACAACTTCTCCATTACCCATTGACAAGCGACACTGATCGCAGCTATGAGGAGCATCACAAATAAAGCACCGGCGATCGTGAGAACAGTAGGCCTCTGAACCTGCCTTGCAGCCAACGAAAAGACAACTGCTGCCATCACTCTGGTCTCGTTTTATAGCCTCGCATATCGAGCAAATTTGATGTCTAATCCACCTTGAGTCAAAAAATCCCGAACAATTACTGCACTGTTGCAATTTTTTCTTTCCAATGGTGGCATCTTTGATGGTAATCTCATCAAATGCCAACACTCGTCTTCTTCGGGAACCCAATGTTGGAGGCCATGATTCGTTCTCTAAAGTACGACGCATTGTTGGTATCAGAATTTCGTCCAATATTGTACGCGAAGAAGAAACAAAAGTTCCAAGTTGGAAACCCTCAGGCACAAATGAACTATTTGAAGTAGCATCGTCCCCGGCAACAAATAAGCGACTATTTCTACCGCCCGTCAAGTTGAAGACCAAGTTATCTAATACTGTGATCCATTTGGTATTTTCTCGACAAACTTTCAAGGTGCCATTCAAATGATGGATTTCTTTATGTCGTAAAACTGCAGCACTCAGATCATCATCGCTCACAAAAGTATCCTGCTGACAAACTCGAAATTGGTCAATAACAGTCATTTGTGCATCTTTGTATCGCTGGAGTTCCTTTTCGACACGTCCAGGTAGTTTAGATAGGAGCATACTATATAAGCTCAACTCTTCAACAATTGCGAGCGCCTTGAATCCTCCTCTAGCTGCAATCGAAAGTGAAAGAAAATCAACAGTTTCTTTTGGCCAGTGAAGTTCATTTTGGACTTTGTCTAGAATACGATTCATGGCAATCCTGCCTTTTGTAACTCCTCCATCGTTCACAATATTTGTGACATTACTATCTTTGTTATTGCAATCATTCCCCTCCTTTACCCGATCTTTTTTCGTACATCTTGATATGTCCAATGGATTTTCGCGCTGTGCTTTATTGACTGCCTGTTCCACCTGCATCGAAGTGGGCAAAGCACGTAATTTAATCGGTCGCTCTCCATTCGCTTCCCCATCAGGATGTCTTGGACTCAAGCATATAGCTTTTGCAACGTCACGCGCATCATGCAGAGCTCTTATGACACCCCGATGGTACATACATGCCCCTGAAGCAAGGACATACATTATCTTTCGATCACGAAGCTCACACGAATTCACACCTTCATGGTGTTCCATCGCTATTTTGACAGCATCCAGATCCAATGGCGAAACTTCTTCATTAATATCAGCTTTTTCAAGAGAAATAATGGCTTCCATATGTGCCACTGCGCCTCTTTCCAGGTTGTCTTTATCATACCAGAAAAAGAAGCTCATGGCTTGCTTCAATTCGCGTTCGATTGTTCGCGCCTCCTCGAACAGATGGAGGCACACTTTCTTATAATGAATCAGTTCTCTTCGGACCCGAAAGGCACGAATCAATTCTGCGCAAGGCCCATCTTCTAAAGCTTGAATGGACGATTCATTTACATTTGCAAGGAGCAAATCGCGTCGAATCAGGCTCCAGTCACCCTGTGAGAATAATAGAGCATTCTTATGGTCATAGTCAAATACTGATAAGTTTCCATCGAGAACGCATTTCATTCTACCATGATGAAAATTTTCTTTTGTTGGTAAACATAAATAGTCCTGTGAACAATTTTCCATTTCCCAGCGCGTCTCAGGGTTGAAATGTTGGGTTGTAATAGGTGATTCGATGTAGTTTGACGTTCTTGTGTACGGTATGTATGGGTTGGGTTGAAAGTAAGTTGAAATGTCTGCTAGTAGCCATACTTGCATACTTATTTGTGGTGGTTGGTTGGAGCTTGGTTGGAGGTTCGTTTGCGCGCCCCATTCAATCCCGCCTGTATTTTGTCGTTGAAATATCTTGGCGCACGCACGCTAACTCTCTTTCCCAAAAATTGTTGGAAGAATGGATCGTGTGTACTGTACAGTAGGTAGATAAGCTTTCAGCACAAAAGTGTCTTCTCATACAGACACAAATCATACCTGCTGGTACGCCTGGATCAATCACTCCACGAAAGAATATTCAAGAATGGTAACGACCAGATCGTCTACAAAGAAGGAAGGCCCTTCGTCCAAAGAGATGGATAGAGGAACAGATAAGAAGGAAATCGCTACAAATGAAGATGAAGAGGAAAAGGAAGAGCCTAATAATTCAACAATTGATAAAAAATTGAGGGAAAAGAAACCGCTGCCGGGTGTCAAATTTCTCTTGGAACATGGTGATCCTGACTCTCCGCCTCCTACTTTCAAAGAAACTGTAACCTTTATGGCTGCTCTTTTTATCACTTTTGTTGGTAGTTTGATTGTTTGGCATTTTCTATTTTTGAAGGATGCTGGTCCTGGGCAGAAAAAGGATTGGAGCAATATTGAACTTTAGCTACGTGTGGTCTTGTGCGAGTATCAGGGGGTAGAATGACTGCGTCCAAAAGGTTGATCACGGCATTTTGGTGATGGCTGGCGGACGGACGGAGACGAACATTGGAGATTGATGGCCGTGCCTGAAGATTGGTGGGGATCGCAGGCGACGGATGGGGGTAATCGAAATCATGCATTGCAGCATTATAACTTGGTTCCTTCGTAGATGAGATTTTTTGAGTATTTATCGTCGTGTGTGCACTGGGACAATGTGTGGTTTATAAGGAAGGAGCTCCAATTACCAATGCTACTATATGAAAGTTAAAGATAGATTTGTACGTTCCCAAAGTCTGAGAGTACTTGAAAGGATAGGGTTATCTATACACGGAATTACTTGGCATATAACCTTGAAACTTGAAGATCAAAATTCTTGCTTACAAGGTACCAGAGTATGTGGTGTACAGATTTTGGGTGTATAACGATGAAGGTTGGTCTGTTTTATGCCTTCGTACTCTCTTTACTTACTTCCTGGTCGACCTTAATGTTCTCACATCGGTGTACTTGGATTGTGAGGATTTAGTAGAAGAACTTCGGCGTTTTGAACTCCCTTTGTTCTTGCCGGCTATCGGTGTTTTCTTCTCCGCTTGAGACGTCATCCTCCTCTTTATTTTCGTCTTCGGTGCCTCAGAATGAGTTCTCGGCCTTTTCTTTGAAGCATTATCTTTTGGAGCCTTTGCGTTGATAGTTTCGTCTTCCTTGCCATCTTTCTTTTTTTCAGCCTTGTTATTTGCTCTCGTTACGTCTTTGACCTTCTTAGAGCTAACTTTCGCGTCTTTTTCGTTGTTATTTTCATCAACAACTATGGCATTTGTGACCTCTTTATTCACTTTTGGCAATTCATCATCATCACTAACAAGCCATTCACTACAAGATGAATTATCTTTTGATACGAGACGTGGTTCCTTCTCGGTCGATGGCATGCTTGCCATCGCAACTGCGTTCCCCATGTCATCATGTATCTCATTGTTGGACTCCTCGTCGCTGGACGCATTGTCGTCGGGTGGATCATGGTCGTCATTTTCAACTTGTACTGTTTTCCCCATGTCATCATTTACCTCATTGTTGGACTCCTCGTCGTTGGATGCCTTGTCGTCGGGTGGATCATGGTCATCATTTTCAACTTGCACTGTTTTCCCCATGTCATCATTTACCTCGTTGATGGACTCCTCGTTGATGGACTCCTCGTCGCTGGACGCCTTGTCGACGGGTGGATCATGGTCATCATTTTCAACTTGCACTGTTTTCCCCATGTCATCATTTACCTCGTTGATGGACTCCTCGTCGTTGGGCGCCTTGTCGTCGGGTGAATCTCTTCGTTCCGATTTGGGAAGGTTCATGCCATCTCGCTTGATGACATGGTCATCATTTTCAACTTTCACATTTTTTACCTTAAAAACGAACCCGATCTATGAACCAAATGAGATTTTGATATTTATGTTGAAGTGCAAAGCGAGGGCAGCGGTTTGTGCTGGAACTTACCTTTTCTAACTTCTTCAATCTATCATCTCCCAACGTGTGATGTTTTTCAGCTTCCCGGAAGACATACTGCCTGCGTTGACGAAATACCCACGAGCTGAGAGGCTGGGACGTCTTGTAGATTTTTGGAACCAAACAATTACCTAATGAAAAAAACATAGTTAATAACAAACAATAGAGCTGTCAGGATGGAGATGCATATAAATATCTGCTCACCATGCTTATTCTTGTATTTGAGCAACATTTCATATTTTTCATCCCATGATGCTTGTGACTCGGCATATTTCTTGGCCCTTTCTTTAAGCTTCCACGTCTCATCAGCCTTCGCCCTCCAACAAAACCCAACTTCTTCCAACTTCTTAATGCGCTCATCGTCTAACACAGTATTCGCACCTTCCTTTCTTTTCTTGTATTGGTATCTTTGGTTGTACACCCTGTAAATCAATCTTACATTGAGACCTTCATCTTTTTATAAAATTCAGACTTTCACATTTGCACTTACCAACTAGCCAAAGGTTTATTCTTGGTATAGACCTTGGGTACAAGGCAATTTCCATTCTTTTGTTTATATTCGCACAACTCATTGAAGTGTTTGGTCCAATTTGCATAGCCCTGATCTCTCTTTCGCTGCAATTCGACTTCAGCCTGTAAGTCTATCCCCTTCGCACGGAAACAAAAATCAACATCTCTCAGTCTCTGCACTCTATCGAGGGTCATGGTGCTTTTCTCACCCTTCTGGTGTAGAATAAAATTCCTGGAGTATGTCAAAGGAGAAATTTCTGTTAGTAGCGACCTGGTTGGAAATATACATTTAAATGCGAGAGCCTACAAAGAAAGAAGAAGGAACTTACTTTCTATTCCGTTGGACCCAGTAAGCTAAGAGCTGGTTGTCTTTGTATATTTTCGGCACAAGAGTGTGGCCTTTCTCTGTTTTAAAGTCCTTTAAAGCCTCGAGGTGCTTGTCCCATTGTGCATCTGTCTTCGCGTTTCTTGCGCCAGATTTCTCGGTCAGCTTTGATGCGGGAGAAGGCTTTGTCGCTTTCGTTTCTAGTGATGCTTTGGCAACTTTCTTCTTTGTCTTAGTAGCAGCAGCAGCCTTTGCGGCCTTCGTTTTCCGTAAAGCTTTCGCAACTCTTTTGCTCCTTGTTGTGGTAATCTTTGATGCGTCTCCTTTCTTCTTTGACTTGGCCATGCTTCCGTATTGA
>Ga0115005_10000983_pt1 | contig 22418 bp, 22 predicted proteins | sample ArcOceMetagenome_FD_87163 | JGI IMG/M metagenome (GOLD analysis project Ga0115005, IMG submission 87163) | Marine eukaryotic phytoplankton communities from Arctic Ocean - Arctic Ocean - Greenland ARC118M Metagenome | ecosystem: Environmental > Aquatic > Marine > Oceanic | place: Arctic Ocean...
CTTGTGCTGAATATGATTCCTTCAAGTTACCATGGCACTGTTCAAAAATGAGCAAGCTCAAACCATCTATCTTGCACATGAAAGCGTCGAATAATAGTTATGGTTCCTGGCCATGCCAAACGGAACTTGATGACCACCAAGAGCCCCAATCAATCCTAAACACGACAGCAGACGGTAGCATATCTCCTGCCGCAACCCTCCATATTAATGACGACAATAGCCACCTCTCCTTATTGCCTTCCGTCAGATTCAGTGAAGTAACTGTTAGAGTGTATGATCCAGCAATTCTTCCTCTTGTCGGTGATGACAAATCCTCCTCAAGCTCTCTTGATAGTACTGTCAGGTAAGAATACAAGAAGCAAGTTATTGCAAATACGAGTCTCACTTGATCCTCCTCTCATTCCGATTGTTACAATATTCTCACATATTTATTTCCTTTCCTCTTCACGATAGCCTGTACTGCTCCTCAGAAGAATGGACCGATACTAAAAAGACAGTCGTCCTACCCTTGGATGCATACGAAAGAGATCGTGGACCAAAGCGACGAACCCGAGATGAATTAAGAACACCACCCGAGACTTCATCCATTCCTCTACGCATAAAAAGGAAAACTAGACGGATGCAGTATTCCCCAGGCGCTGTACAAAATGCAAGGTATAAGAGGCTATTGAACGCGACATCCAACTTTTTCAAGAACGTCTTTATTTTGAAAAAGAGGAAGGTGCGCGATAAGAGCTGCGATAAGTATACTCCGAGTAATCAAGTTGGCTCAAGTGAGGAAAGTCAGGGGGGAAGATACAAGTATTATTCATCCAATGCTTACTTGTAGCTAATAGTAGATCCACCCCCCCCCAACCTTTACGAAAATAGATTTCTTTTAGACAGTGACATAAAAGTAGATTATAACTGTTTATCCTTTGTGCTACAATTTCAATAAGACTACACGTACAGCAATAGCAATCATTTCTGATCTGTTGAGGTCGGCTTGTTTTGCATAACAATGGAACTCGCTGGTACTTACCATTTTCGAATAACATGTGCTGGGAGATGCGGGAAATTTCGAAAACATGAATTAAAAGTGAACACAAGACCTTTCGGTCAAAACCTGACAAAAGGCAGCAAACACAGCAGATCAACATATACACAAGTATAATAAGAACAAGAAATTAGTAACGGTATAAATAATTGGAGGCACTATGTTCTTTGAATTTCTCCTCAGCAAGAAGCGTATCTCATTCCAACGGGTTCTGCATTTACGTTTCCTCTTCTCATCAGTTGCAGCATATGGAATCAAAACAGATTCCAATTTGTCATAGACGGCAGTGAGTTTTGGCCACTTCGTAACATCTTCGTGATGCAATTCCCAGCAGCGTTTGACTTCTTGTTTGATGGCTTTGTAACAATCTGAACCTTTGGAGAGGCAACTTTCATTGTGACATAGTTCGATTTTGTGTTGGTCCAATTCTATTAAAGTTGGCTTATTCAGGTCATTATTTTGAAGGTGTTTCTTCTTGTGGGGTGTGGTGTTCATGATTTTTATTATTATTATTTTCTCGGAGAAAATATACAAGAAGTAGATATTTATTAATAATACACCGGCCGTTAAGCAAACAGGATGACGTCATATTGACGTCACTCTTATGAATCTTTTTTCGAAAAGTGTCAACAGCCGCATCATAAGAGAGAAGAAAAACTGTTCTTGAAAAAAGCGTGAAGCGTAAAAACAAGAATCAATCGAATCAATCAAACGAATTTTATAATCGAATGATGGAATCAAATGACGTTCGCAATTTCTCACAATCTAGTAAACTCAATAGATCGATTGAAAGTAGGCAGTGACGGCATAATATTACCACAAGAGTAAAAGGGAAAATGGAAACAACGCATAATGTACCTCGCTTGAATGTACCTTCCTTAGACGCAATGTTTCAAGGCATCATGGAAGATTCTCAAGAACAATCAAGACATCATCACCATGGTTTATTTCCACCGACAGGATCTCCCACTAGCGAAAAGTTTATATCTTCTCTTACTGTGGCTATGCTGATCCTGTTTTTTGTAATGCTAAGATTCTCAGCAGGTCCGTTTTTGCATCCTTCCGTAAGTTCTGAAAACATACAGTAGTTTTGTTCTCTTCGTCTGTTGTCATCTCACTCTCTTGGCACACTAGGGCGAAGCGCGGATAGCAGCATCATCATCCGTCTATTTTAATCTATGTTGTTTCTTACTTTTGTGGGTTACTTCCTCGACGATTCTTACAATCATTCCGCACTTCAGCTCGCATTACAATGGCATGATTGCTGCAGCCCTCTTCTTCCCCATGGTGTTTTCATCTATCGCTACGCTTTTGTGTGGAAGGTTAATAGTTAGAACTTTTTTCTACTGCCTTGTGCACAGTGGATTTTATTTGTCAAAAATCAGTTCTCTCGATGCAAATGATAGGCGAAGAGGAATGTTTAAAAAAGAAGTAAGGGAAAAGAGAAAAATGCCCAAAATGATTGCCTTCCATAGACCTTTCAGGAAACTAGCGAAGTCTGCTGCTACAGTTTCGGCTGGGATTTCTCTACTCCATGCTCATTGTTGGTCGCGAACATTATCAGTTTTCAAGATAAATAAAGACGACGGTGCCGGTGCAATTTGTAGAGCAGTATTTTCTCCCCTGGCTTCGAGTAGTGAAGGGGCGGAAGAGAAAACTATCTGGCTTCTTTGGGGAACCATTATGTTTGTGATAGTGCTTGCGTTTCTTCAAGATGAACTGAATGGTCACCATTGCCGTTCGGAAGGTTCCTTTTCAATCCAGATAAAAGGTTTCAAATTGAGCGCTCAGAAGGGCGCAACCGACGATTTGAAGTTGGATGAATATCTCGACTATTCCTCAGATGATACCGATGTATCGGCAGATATGACAGAACCCCCGAGAAAAGGTTTCTTTTTACACCGCGCGCATAATCTTGATGATGTCATCCCGCAAGAAACTTTGCCGATGGTGCCATGGTTGTCACTAGTTGCGGCGCACTCTGTCATAGACGTCTTCCTGCAGCTGAAAGTGTTTCTGGGAAGAGTCGACGCCAGACTGATGCAGCCAGCTCTTCAAGAGCGAAACCGGATCAAACCAACAAAGAAGTTGAAGAAGAAAAAGATAAATGATCCCGCCAAAATATTCACATACTTGCAGAACAAATATCCTGGATGCATGTATGATTACTCTTCGCGAAAGAGAACATTCGATGGTGGATTTTGGTGTGATTTTATGGCGGATTGCGGTGATGGATTCAACTCGTCTTATCAAGTGGCAAGACTACTAGCACAGCAACACATCACTGTAAAACGCAATGGGGTGGAGACGAAGTTACCCAGGGTAAGTGTTTTTAGAAGCATATCACATTTCACTTCTTGAACAATTGAATCCAATCCAATCTCTCACAACGTTACACCTTAATTTTACAACAGGGAGAATTCCTAGTGCTCGGAGGTGATTTGGCATATCCTGCACCAACCGAACATAGCTATGAGAAAAGATTTTTTCGAACTTTTGAAGATGCCATGGCTCCTCCTCCATCTTTTAGGCGAAGTAAAATTGCAACCGACAAGCTTAATATCTGCGTAAAAGGGTGGGAGGAGAAAAAGTGCTTTGAAAATTGTGCAGCTGAAAATGCTGAAGATGTAAATGATAACGATATGCATGTGCATTACAAAGGACCAAGCACATTCGTAGTCCCTGGAAACCATGACTGGTATGATGGATTGGCAACTTATACCAGATTCATTCTCTACAGAGACTTCTTGGGAGGTTGGCTAATGCCTCAACAGCGCTCGTACTTCGCAATCAAATTGGTGGAAGGATGGTGGATTTTCGGCTTGGATTGTGCATTAGCATCAGATATTGACATTGAGCAGTTTAAATTTTTTGCCGATGTTGCTGATAATGCAGTAGGAGACTCAGACTCAGTTATAATCGTGAACCATGAGCCACATTGGGTGACAGATTATGATTTTAGAAAGGAAGGCGATGATTTGTCGGAACGAAATATATGCGAGCTCATGGAAAACCATTTGCGTGGAAAAGTTAGGGCAAGACTTGCGGGCGATCTACATCATTACACTAGGCATGTCCCGACCAAGGTAGCGTCGAAGTCAATACCACGAAATAGGTCGCGGTCATTTTCATTAGATAGAATATCACAAAGAGGTCGGGACCCCGACAAGAATATAAAATCAGAGAGGGTCGAGCCTTTTACTGAAGACAATAGACCTGAACTAATAGTTTCGGGAGGAGGAGGAGCATTTTTGCACGGGACGAATACTTTCGACAGGGATATCAAAGTTGGACCGAAACAACAAAGCTACACTCGTGTTGCTGCATATCCCAATGAGGCTGTATCAACTTATCTTGGATGGTTAAATATGTACCACTTCCGATGGAGGGGCTGGCGTTGTGATTTGATATTTGCGTTGCTTTACCTTGGTATTGGTATGTACACCTTGAGACCTTTGAATTTGAAAAAATGTGTCAACCACTCATCACTGTTTCTCACTGAAATCCTATGGAGTAGTTTCAAGTTTGATCCCACTTTGCGGCATTTATGGTGAGTAATTGAGACGGGTTCATTGTCTTTGAGCAAGATCTAGATTCAAGCTAACTGAAATCACCTTTTGTCTATCCAGATGACTACGACGAGTTCAATACAGAACATGATTTTTCGTTACTTTGCGTGTGGTTAACGAAAACAATCGGAACTCTATGCGTTCGAGTATTCACATCAGAGAGATTCTCCCTGTTATGTTTAACGAGCTTTTCCCTCTTACTGTTGACATTACAAGCTCCAGAGCATCATGTACAACCTGCCCATAGATATTTCCTGGCCTTTTGTCGTAAGTTAGTTGAAAGAAATAGATTGTATTGATATCTTTACTGCGTTTTGAGATCTTGGGACTGACCGTCATATCAATGTCTGCATTCTACAGATATCTTTGGGCACATTGTTGCTGCGCTCACCTGCTTGGTTTTCATTCAATGTGCGGCAGAATGGATCGTAAAAGATCATTTTGTAACCCTCAGCACTACCACTGAAAATTACCCTTTTACACCCCCGGAAGGAAGTCTCGCAGGATCCCTATATGGTGAATACAAGGAGCACTTTTATCCTATTCTAAAGAACTTTACCAGTGGGGACCACCCAGCCCCATCACCGGCTGAATCATTGGATATGTTAACGATAATCAAAGCAACGATAGAATATGGCAGGACCGGTTTGGACTTTCTGTTCTCACACGTCCCTCTCCTCAAAACAACACTGAATATATTTGATCTTCCAACCATTGTTGCGCAAAACCATCATGACATGTGTTCTCACCTCTGTGCCGACGGTGTTGAATGTCTTTTGTCACACGACCCAATGCGATTTCAAACCATTAGACGTGGTGTTTTTGTGCCATATTTAGCTGCAGTTACTTTGTATTATATCTTTATGGCGGTACCAATAGCAGGAAGCATATTTGGTACTTGGCTTGCTGTGAGCTTAAATATATTCAAAAGCCAATGCGATCTTGCATTTTCAAGTCTCCAAATCCAGCACTACAAGAATTTTGTAAAGCTTCACATAAAAGATGACGGAGAGCTAGAGATCTTTGCTATTGGACTACGAAAGGTTCCAACAAAATGGGTCAAAGATCATAAATTTGACGACTGTAATTCAAGGAAGAAAAGGAAAGAAGTCATCGACCCGTCGTGGTCATTGCAATACCCTAGTAAGTGGGTACCAAAGCACCCGGCGAAGAATCAAGATCCTGAGATAATAGATTATTCTTGCATTCCAAAACGCAAGATAAAACAACCTTGAGCAAAATGTTGCAACGTGTACTCTTCATCGGAGAGGACACCTACAAATCTGAAGACGTGATTATATCATACCGCTGAGTAATAGTTTCGTAAAATTAGTGTAGAATCAGCTTCTATTTCCAATTTAGATATGTGAGACCCCACCCAAATGTCCGTCGTCCTGGAAACTTCCATTGTATTCCAGTGAGCAAAAGAAAGAGAAAGAAAAGGAAAATAGATGGAAAGTGAGGAGGATCCAGATTGTTACTTTAGAATTGCCAGCGAAGCATACGACGGTATGTACCACTACAAGTACTGTACCGTGCCTTATGTACCACTTTGACCTGCTCGTACCGCAGTGTGTGTGTATGTGTTGGTGTGTTGGTAAAAAGCGTAAGAAAGACAATGCCGGGGTAGCGGTATCATAGCATATTGCAGTGTATCGAATCTGAAAACTTGCAAAACATAATGTACTCGTATATGACACAGCTGAGCTTAATCACAATCTGGATAGCTGTATTCAGCGTGACATCAAACTCTTTCATGGTACACGTATCGTCAGAGGGACCCCATTTTAATAAAAGTATCAATGCACACTCACCTCTTCAAGCCAGCATCCACGAAGGGGAAGCAGCTCCGTCACTGTCAAAAGTTACGAAAGAAGACGAACCCCTTGTTCGGAATTTTAGGCAAGCTGCTGGCTTGCAACGAATTTATCGCTGCGCCAACACAGACCCCCTAGGAAAGCTGTTCCAGAGCACCAGCGATGACGACAAAGACACGGCGGAACAAAAAGCATTTGACAAGAATCTAAATTCATCGGAGGAAATATTATTGCACAAGGCAGGATTGATTCTAGACCTTCGATCCAATAGCGAACGCAATGAAACTCTAGCACAAGCGTGGATGTCCCAAGCACCTGGAGGGAAATTGATCACAAAGTACTTTTCTAGAGATGTAAAGACTACCAATTACAATATTGCCGATACCTCTGAGCGATCCGTTTATAGAATAGATGTTCTATCCCCGAAGCGATTATTTGATCATCTTGGGGAGAACTGGCTGACGAGTCCAGTCCAGAAAGCACAGTATGCGTTTAGTCTGGCTTTTGATACTCAAAAGCTTCATGAAATGAGGATGGACATTCTGAACGGGAAAGGCTTGCAAGGGACGTATGAAGCAATACTTTGTACATCTGGGGAAGAGCTCTTTGCTGCCCTGAAGGCTATTACGGAATATTTGGAGAATAATCAGACTGGGGATATCGCCATTCATTGCGTACAAGGTAAAGATAGGTGAGTGAGGGCTCTCACCCATTTGTAGTGTCGATACTTATGCATGCGTACCTTTTCTCTTAATTTGGAATGTGCTGATCCCACTTTCAAATGATAGGACGGGTTTGATAGTTATGCTATGCCAATCAATTCTTGGAATCGATGATGCGACTATTGTACAGGATTATCACAAATCAGAAAAACTGTTAAAAAAAAGAGAAGAATCTGCAGCTGTGACCACCATTGCTAAAACACAGTTCAAAGGCAAAATTAATAAGAGCTTCTTCTCGGGGTCTCCTGAAGAAGCAATGATCTCAACAATTGCATTCATCAAAGAAAGACACGGTTCTTTTGAGGGTTATTTGGATTTCATTGGTTTTGGAGAATCATGGAGAAACAGATTTACAGCGGTCATCAGTATGGGGGGAGATTTCCGAAGTAACCTCTAGTATAATTTACACTCTTTTATATAATTTCAAATTGCTCTTGCTTTTCGTATCATCTCAAATGCACGTAATCCACTTTCTATTTCGCTTTTTGGTATGATAAACCAATTCTCAGGAAAATGTGGCTATTTGGAAGTTTTGTAAAAGTCCGCCACCACGACGCACGACCGAACGAAAAAACGCACATACAACAACCAACCACTCAAGGTGTGAACTAGCTAGCGATCGCGAGCGAGCAATCGACAAACACCCACCCAAACGTTTAATTCCCAGTCTTGGTACTCATACAAAAAGAAAGAGTCATCAGTTTCAAAGTAAGTCATTAGGTCGTTAGAAGTTCACAGAAGAATTCTTGTAAATCTCTGTACCCGGAGAGTTAATAATATTCAAGGCTACGTACTAGATATCTCATTCCAAAATCTTTTCCAGGCCCAGCTATTTTTAGAAGAGGTCATCATTTTCCAACATGGGAACATATCTGTCCACCCCCGTAACCGATAAAGGAATCGAAGAAAACGAAGACCTCACTTGCGATATCCCCCTAACATGGGGAGTCGTCGACATGCAAGGATGGCGTAAATCAATGGAAGATGCTCACATTGCGCGGACGGATATCGCACCGCCGCCATCGGCAAATGTCTCTGCGCCTGCCAAGGCCTTTGCGGTGTTTGATGGTCACGGCGGGGCGGAAGTTGCCAGATTCTGTCAATTGTATTTGGTAGATGTTTTGACGAATGAGGAGGGTTGGTGCGGGGATAAGGTTGACGTGGGTGAGGCTTTGATTGGGTGTTTCCATGCTCTCGACCGTTTAATTGATAACCCCGATAGAAGGTACGTGTAGTTTGTATGATGGTCATTGGGCTATTGGATAGGACCGCAGTTGAGGTACTAGAGTCATTTGTATTCAACAATGAAATGGATATACCGCACTTGTTTTTACATTTATGCATTCATTCCTGCGTTTTGCATTTCGTTTACTTTAGGGAAGAAATCAACAGTCTGAGGACAGAAATACCTAATCCAGGGGAGAGAAGAACGGTGAAAGGATCAATGTTGACAACTACTGGTAGTGAAGATCAAATCACTGACGAGAATATAATGGTAATCAACTCCTCTGAGAAAACTGATGATGATAGCGATGGTGTCAATGGTGAAATAGGAGATGACCGATTAGACTCGAATGAACCAATGGACAGCGGCAACAAGACAGAATCCGCTGCTGGTCTCTTCAAGAAATTGCTCTCTATCAACCAGGGAGACAAAAATGCTAAGCCTGCTAATGTGATTGAGGAAGATTCTCCAAGTAATGAGGAGGTGAACGCTATAACACCCACAAGGATTTTGAATGGTCGTCAGGTACGTATTCCAATCAGACCCACGTTTTTGGCGTTCAAGAACAGTGTTCCTTAATACCATTTTGCGTTTCAAATAGATTTGTAATCTACCAGACCACCCAATACACGCAGGTTGCACAGCTGTATGCGCTGTGGTTGTCGGTACAACCCTAACCGTCGCCAATGCAGGAGATTCACGTGTTGTCTTGTGCAGAGAATACGGAGTTACTGAAGCAATGAGTTATGATCATAAACCCATGCATGTGACGGAGATGAATAGAATTACTGCAGCGGGTGGTTTCGTCAACCAGTTTGGAAGAGTTAATGGGAATTTGAATCTATCTCGGTCGATTGGCGACTTGAAATATAAGCAGGTTCCTGATATAGAGCCTCCGGCTCAAATGATCACCGCTGAGCCTGATATCAAATCGGTTACTTTGAACCCGAATGATGAATTTCTTATCTTGGCTTGCGACGTAAGTTTTTCAATTGCTTGCAAATTAAGTCCCATACATGTCTGCTGTTTTTGTTCTCACATCTTCTTCGTCTTGGCAACTATTAGGGCATTTGGGATTGCCTCACTAATGAGGAAGCTGTGAAGTTTGTCCTTGATAGAATCGATACAAAGACTCCAATTGCTATTGGAACTGAGATGTTGGACCAGATTATTAGTGTTGATCCACGCGAGACTCAGGGTATTGGGGGCGATAATATGACCGTGATGATTGTTGACCTGCAACCCAACAAGAGGTCATATCGTAATAACGAGAATTAATTCTTTTAGTTAATTCGAAATCATCAACTGTAATTTTTCAAGACTTTCTTGTTACATAGGAAAGGACGTTTATCAGCATATTCGCTTCCTCGCACTCTCATCATCGGATTCTGGCCCCATTATTGTTTATAAACTTTCCATGACATGATCCTCACGAAACAGAGAGTAAACAACATCTAAATTGCTTGCAAAATCTTCTTTAGAAACCAGCACTTTTGAACTTCTTTGTGTCTGTTTTCCCCAGACAATCTTTTTGAACATCGAATCTTTATGGAAGGAAGTGATTTTATCTGATATTGATAGGATAATTACATATTTTATGTTTATATGGCAAACACCCAAACCAAACTGAGGTACCACGTAGTAGCTTAGGGAGCAATTCTCTTTGGGTCGCGGGGGAACCATGCTGTTTTTCGAATGTTGGGAAGTCCAAGGAAAAGCATGACAACGCGCTCAAGTCCAATTCCTCCTCCACCGTGTGGAAGCGCTCCATGACGGAAGGAGTCAACGTAAGATTTGATGTCCTCCATAGGAATTCCCCAGGTCTTTGCTCTCTCTTCGATGAGTTCGGGGACGTGGATACGCTGTGCACCGGAGAGAATTTCTTGTCCACGGATGAAGAAATCATAACTATTTGACAACTTGGGGTTCTATGCGGTAACGCCAATCAAAAGGAAGTAGTGTGAGTTCGCGTCATTGGTACAGAAAAAAATGAAACCGGTTGGCAAATTTATATTTTCCATTGATTACGTACCTCTGGACAAGGCATGGTGTAAAAAGGTCTCACAGAAAGTGGATACTTGTCCATGAAGAAGAAATCGGTACCGAACTTCTCCTTGACAATGTCACCAAGTTTCTTTTCATTAGGGGTACTCAAATCCTCATAGTCGTCCTGGTCAATTCCTGCTTCCCTGAGAAGCTTGCAACCTTCAGCATAGGTAATCTTCAAAGTAGGTGTCAAGTACTTCAAATCTTCAAACGGGTGCTGTTCCCTGACCCTCTCAATCTCGGTCTTACAACGCTGATTCAGTCCATCAAAAATGGAAATGAAAAGGTCACTGAACACTTCCAAAACCTCATCATAATGTTCATGGATTGCCATCTCCAAATCGAATCCAGTGAATTCACACAAGTGACGACGCGTATTGGATTTCTCAGCACGGAATACAGGTCCAGTCTCAAACACCCTCTCAAATCCAGAGCACGCCGCAGTCATTTGCTTGTGAAGCTGAGGGGACATGGCAAGACAAGCCTCTTGACCAAAGTAATCAAGCGTGAAAACATCAGATCCTCCCTCTGAGGCACCCCCAATGATCTTGGGAGTATGAATCTCAATAAAACCCTTGTTCATGAGAGATTCACGGAACAAATGTCCCACCATGGATTCAATACGGAAAATTGATTGATTGGCGGGTGTACGCAGATCAAGCCACCTATTATCTAGACGAGCTTCCTGTCCAACCCGCACCAAACCATCCTCCGATTCCTTCTCTTCTCCAGTATATGCTCCAACATCCGTCTCCTTTCCGCAGTCGGGACGGCATGCATCCTCCATCAGGAACGGCATTGCAGCAGAAGTCTTACTGACGCAATGAAACTGAGTAATGGCGATCTCCACCATCTTTTGCGTAGCACTATCAATTGGCTGATCAGGAACACAAACCTTTCCCACAATATCCACGACGGATTCAGAGGGCAATCCAGCAATGTACTTCACCATGGCATTCGAGATATCCTTGGACTCGAAACAAATACCCTGAACGGAATAAAGCTGCGACCTTAATAGGATAAAAGCCCCTTTCCCAACCAAACGCGATGTCTGGACATATCCCCTCACGAGCACCTCCTTCCCAGCAAGAACGGGCTTCAAATCAATAATATCCGTCCACACCTTCTCCGTCATCCCCTTGCTCTGAACCAAGGGCGCATCGCCGAAATTATCCTGCCCAACTCCTGAAAGCTTGGCGGCCTTTTCCCTCTCGCGCTGTTCGCGTTCGGCGCGTTGACGGACTTTCTTGGCTTCCTTCTCGGCTTTGGCTTTGGCCTTGGCTTCCTTCTTGGCCTTGTTTTTTTCAGAGGGTGCCTCTTGGTTTTGGGCTTGATTTTTTTTTTCTTTTTTGGGTGGACCGTAGTCGGTTCCGGTTGCCTCCTTGTATTTTGTCTACAGTATAGGGTGAGATATTAAATTAGATGAGTTAAGAATGTGTTCATCACATGATGAAAAACCACATAAACATACATTTTAGAAACATACCTTGAGAGCAAGCATTTCATCAAGAAAAGGCCTCCATTCTTCAATTGGCTTCTTGTCAGCCTTGGCTGCAGCAATAGTTGCTCCGATTTCCTTGATTTTGTTTGCTATTTCTTCACCTTCACTCATGTTCTTAGTTTAATTAATGATGAGAACAAAAGATTGATAGGCAGTGGTGGAACAACCAGGAATGGGATGTGAATGGATGCCGTTACGCAACGTTTCTCGCATCGCGGATTTTCCAGCCTCTCATTTTTCCAGCCACAACAGGGGGCACTTTCCAACCCCTTTCAAGAAAAATGTTGGGCAAAAAGCAGACTGCAAAAAGATGAAAATGTGAGACGAAATCAACCTATCGTAGCTACTGCCTGGTGCCTGGTGGAGCAATAGATTCATTCCATTCTCTTACACAACACCAGTACTTTATCAAAAATGCCAGGCCCATCAATCCTAGCCCGCATACGACACACCCTGGCACGAGCCCTGCGAGAAACAGGTCAAGCCGTCGACCGCGTCGCCCTCCGTGCTTCCACCCAAGCCGCCACCACCAAAGAAACCGGTGATCCAGCCTACATCTTTCAAGATCACCTCTCACGACATAGAACTCTAATGCCACTTTTGAAAAGGGGAACACCGGAGGTCAGCGACAAAGTCGCCTATATCGCCCCATGTGCGAGTCTGATTGGATCGGTTCGGGTGGAAGAGGGCAGTTCGATCTTTTACGGATCGGTGCTTAGGGCCGATGCTTGCAATATGGGATCCGGACGGACGGAGGAGGAATTTGAGAATTGGCGGGCTCTTTCGAAGGAGCAGCGAAAGATTCAGGATGCAGATGATGCTGATGGTCCGGGTGGTGGTGGGATTTTTATAGGAAAGGGGACTAATGTGCAAGATGGGTGTATCATCACTTCCAAGCTCGATCATACTTCTATTGGTGATGGGGTGACTGTAGGGCATTGTGCTCAGATACATTCTGCTACTGTGGAGGATAATTGTCTCATTGGCATGGGGGCTATTTTAAATCCGGGCAGTAAGGTCGAATCCTTATCATTTGTGGCAGCCGGTGCAGTCATTGGGAAAGGAGAGGTGGTCAAGTCTGGAGAATTATGGGTTGGAAATCCAGCGAGAAAATTGAGGGGTTTAAGGGAGGAAGAGAAGCAACGGTTGTTTTATCAGGCTGACGAATATGTCAAACTTGCAACTAGTCAAAATCATGCAATGGAATTAGGAGGAAACGTTTCGGATGATATCATCAATCAAGATGTTCTGATTGAATCTGGGAAGAGTGACAAAGATCAATAGTACCTTGAATGTACATGCAGCACAGTCAAGTAATTTAAAAATTGTTGTCTCTATTAAACTTGAATCTCGCGATATGTTCATTAAAGTGCTGAGCTTGTCAGTCGGGTCGAAGCCGGGCATACCCTATAGTACCCTTCGTCCCGACCTTGCAAAGAAAGTCCCACTGTCTGCGTGCCGTAAATGCCTGGAAAGCTCGCCACGCACTTTCCAGAGCTGTTCGCTTGCACAACGCCGTTGAACTCAATACCAGAAGAAGTGTAGTGAGCTGATCCTGGAACTGGCTGCTCATTCAGCGCCGGGCGGGTCGAGGAACAAACATGGTTGAAGTGACATGAAGTCTAAAATCTGAAATGAAAATTTCAAACTTCTTCCTCACATCTTCAATCTGAAACCAACATGAAATTAAAAATGGCCTTGATGCTTACGTCATACTCCCAACTTACTTTTTTATAAGTTGTCGTCTGAACAGGCTTGCAACTTTCTTGAGAACACGAACCAAAAACCCAAAACTATCCAAGATCAAGCGAACGAATCCAATCGGATTTACATCTCTCCCCAGGTAGCAAAATGTCAGCTTCATGGACAGTGCTCAACGAGGTCTCCTTCGCATCCGTTCGCGTCCAGCTACCTCGAGATGCTGGCCTCAAGACGGAATCTGATGCAGTTGTTTCCATGTCGGACGGTGTCACGGTGAGTGGTCACATGACCGGGGGAATCCTTGGTTCCATATTACGTTCACTCGTCAGCAGGGAATCGTTCTTCACCACCTTGGTTGAAAATTCTTCCAGCCGTATAGGGGATGTCCTATTAGCACCGAGTGATCCAGGAGGAATATGTCTACATCGACTCTATGGTGGTGGCATGGAAGAGGACAAAATGATGCTCACAAGTGGATCTTATCTCGCATCCGACACCTCTATCGAGATAACCACCGTGGTACAACGGAGATTAAACAATTCTCTATTGTCGGGAACTGGTTTTTTCTTGATGAAAGCTTCTGGCAGTGGAGTGCTAGCGATTGCATCGTATGGATCGATTCACAAATACACATTGTTGGATAGAGAGCGTCGTTTGGTTGACAATGGCCATCTTGTTGCTTGGACTGCGAGCATGGGATTGAGGACTAAAATGGCGAGTTCGAGTGTTTGGGGGAGCATCAGCAGTGGCGAAGGCCTAATGTGCGAGTTCACAGGGCCGGGTATTATTTATTTGCAAAGTCACAAACCCAGGTTAAAGGATGGTGATAATTCGAAACCGAGGAACAGCTCCGGTATCTCGCTGTTCTTTGGATTGATACTGTTTATTATTCTTTCATTTTTTACATTCATTTTCATATATTTGATTATGGATTTCTTGAAAGAGGATCCTTACAGTAACAAGATGATACGAGAATTTTGATTGTTTCGATGCTCTCCCACAACGCCCCCCTGCGAGGAGAAAATTATGACATATTTTCAGAAGATTTGATTAGCAAAAGACTACACATTGCGCACTAAATCTATTCACTGTCTCCTCTTCATAGCATCTAATTTAATGGTTCCACAACGTGTGTAACTGGTGCCCACAATGAAATATCTGCAAGTATGAACATTTTACAAATTCAAAATTGCTCAGAACTTGATAACAAGTTTCATGGTTACGAATTGTAGTTTGCGTGCGCACGAGGCGTACGCGAACAACTGTAAAAGGTTGCCTATTTATGTTTGAAGTATCTTCCTCATCTAGCCATATCCCTAATCATTATTCGTCATCACCATCTCCATCACTATCACCAGTAGCACCACTCATGGCATCATCATGATCCCCACTAATCTCCTCTACCAACTGTCCAAAACTCTTCTCAAAAGCGGGTTCCACAACCTTAGCACAAGCTGCATTCGCCCTCCCCTCCGTCTCATGGTATAGTTCCCTCGCTATGATCTTGTAAGTTTGCATCATTTCCGAATTTGACATTCCAGAGAAGTAGAGTATAGGCGATGAGGATGGGTCTACAGTTTTCAATTTCATTTCAGTGGGCGCTGTAGCAGTGTTGGTGGTGGTGGCCAAGGGTAGTGCTTTTTTTAGAACTTGTATCACGGATTTATCCTTGTAATCTCCCTCCTTTACATCTTCGGGGTAGATCCTCATGAATGCCACTCCCTTTTTCGAGGCACAAGCAAGAGGCGCTCCATCTTTAATCATTCCACTTATTTCCTCATCGTCAATCCCATGGGGAATATTGTATAAAAGTATCATGGGCCCTGGCCCTATGGTGTCCTGCGATGATGAATCTAGTTTGATAAAGTCGTTGCTCCGAGATTGGAAGAATGAGTCAAAGATTCCCATTTGGAGTTGAGAAGACGTTGGTGTCCGTGTTGATAATGCTACTAATAGTGTTTGTGGTATTCTTGCGGGAGAACTTTGGAAGATCTGTCTAGTGGTTTCAGCGGCACTGATACCAGCGTGTGTAGTCGACATGATTTGAAACGCATTGACACCACCATCCATCCTATTGGTATTGCTGGAAAGAAGAAGGAGGAGAATGCCGAAAGATACCATCCGCAAGGGACGTGATGGTGTAAATGTGGTGTTTGGAAAGGGGAGCAAGACCATCAGACAACCTCCAATGGACGACAGTAAATTATCCAATGATTGCGATAATGCCATGTTACTGGTATTGTTTATTGAATATAATCAAAAGGTCGCTGATGCAGTACATGAGGGTACCGTATGCCGTATGTACCTCTGATACTGACTGTGTATGTGTTATAGTAAAATGTAAATTATCCCAGTTTTGCATCATGCATCTCTGTTTTTGGGGTTCTCATCCGGCTACTCTAATCTACAACTCCTAACCCTCCACGGAATATCATACTAATTCTGTTTTCCCTGTAAGTTCTTCTGCGAAATTCTGACTGTCTGTGGCATCATCCATCATGCATCTTCATCTGCTCACTCAGTTCTCACCTGAGTGACACATCTGTTGGTGTTGGGCGCGCATGAGGTGTGCCGTATGTTTATCGCGTAGGATTGTACGGAGAGTGCCAATGAGAAAGGGGAAAAAAATGATAAAGATCTTTTGGTTTCGATGCTCTTCCTCTTTTTTTTTTGGAATGTCAGCATCACATCATTTTTCAATCACAATAATTACAACCGTCTCTATTGCACAAGAGACAAGAGATTAATTACTATACTCTACCCTGGAGATATTTTGAAACCAGTACAGTCGAAACATCAGTTGTGACCAATCCAAAGCAGCAAGAATCAAATCCAGATTTTGAAAAACTCGAACAAAATTTTAAAAATGAAGATCCAATTGATCGCATTTCAACTCGCCGTGACTCTCTCCGCAGCGTCCGCATTTGTCCCCTCCACTAACCAACCATCAGCACCTTCCGCCACGAGACTCTTTATCTCATCATGGGGAGCACGTGGTCCCCCCTCTAGATGGAAAGAACCGGACCCCAATCCTGAACAAAAGATCCAATCCTACTTGAATGCCCCTGAACCCGTCGCCGCCCGCTCCGACCTCGACGGAACCTGCCTCGTATCCGGATGGGTCAACAACAAGGAACGTACAGACCAGACCATTTTCAACTTCTTGAACGACGAAGAGTCCGCCTTCAAATTTGAGAAGATCGTAGCCTTTGTCGATGATGCCAAGTTCGCCAAGAAGAGATTGATCAGTCGATCCGCTCGGTACTCTGGACTATTGGATAAACTCGATTTCGTACAGGCAGAAACTTTAGGAGCGCTCCCTACCGCCGAACAGCTATCCGGAGTAACCTCCTGGGTTGTCAATGCTGGGTCCAGTCTTTCCACTGTCCAATCCGTCGCATCCCTCGTCTCACAGGCGGAGAGCGTCAAGAACGTTGCCGTTTTGATTACGGACGGACAGGACATGCAGGATGCCACTGCTGCCATGGAAGCCGTCAAGGCTTTTGGAGATGATGTCAAGTATTCCATCGTTGCCGTTGGAGCCATCACCGAAACGCCTGAGGGACAGCTTCCCTACTCCATTGCAGAATTCGGAACGGAAGAAGCCATCCTTCCCGCCAACGCTACTTATTCTCGTGATGAATCTTTGAGGATTGTTGCGGAGTGCTTGGGGTTGGAGAGCGCTTGTAATAAGGCTATGGTCTTTCAGGAGGTTAGAGATGTCAATGCTACCGCTAGTAAATTGGTCAAGGGATTGAGAGAGGGGGGATACACCAGACCTCAGGAGATTGATCACATGATTGTCAAGGGACCAGTGGTGAGTACACGTTTAGTGATGTTTTGCGACGACGAAACCTGTTTTGGATTGGAATATGAAATTAGTTGCGATTTCGTTTTTGTTTTCTTTCATCTTTTATTATTTTGAACTGATTCCTTCTCACATAAACATGCCACCCCAAAATCACTCAACTCGAACTCACAGGCATACGGATTGGCAATTGAAGACTACAAAACCCGTACACCAGCAGTTACGGCACAGGACGAATGGCTCGCTGAAAAACAAAAAGAACTCGACGAAAGCGCTGCCGAACGCAAACAACGCATCAAAGAAGATTACGAAGAGGCCAAGACGAAGGAGATCGAAGACATTGCTCGCGAATGGGCCAAACGGGAATACTTCCGCAAGGCTACTTCAGGCGATATGCCCTATTCGGAAAATGAGTACATCAAGAGTGTTTGGGAGAGGGCACTCTTTGAGGGAGATCTCAAGTATAGAATGTTGCATGGACAGGAGACAGATGAGAGGAAGGAGCTTGCGGAGTTTAAGCAGAAGCAGGGGAAGAAGAAGGCTATGATGTTGGAGAGGGCTAAGGCTGCCTTGAATGAGGCTTTGGGGGAGGATGATATGTTGGTTCCTGCTGGGGATGACGATGACAAGGAGTAATTTGAATGTGTGGAGAAGGAGGTAGAACATGAACATGGCTCAAACAACTTTCGAACATAACACATGCAGAAAGGAAAGGCAGAAGAGTGAAATCTCTTGCAGCACTCTTTCAATATCATTAAAACTACATTACATGTACCGATTGTAACATTGGAATGAATATAATTTTAGATACACTCGTATTGAATAACGTTCTTTCTAGTAGACGTTTGGAACATTCCTTCATTGGTACACACATTGTGATGTCTTTTGGAAGACTAAACAAGAACATAATCAATCTCCATCGAAGTAAGGTAGCCGTCATCTGCTTCAAGACTAAGCCCTTGGCTCTCTTGTGCTGAACATTTTCCATCCACACAGGGGCTTGATGTGACAGAAGTTCCTTACTAGTAATAGCGTAGAATAGATCCATTGAGAGCATGACGAATGACGGCCGACGGCTCCCTGCTCTGTTGCCCAACAGCAGCCAGCATGTCATACAGGTTGATGTACTTGGCCCAGACAGAGGCGAGAATTTTGTGAACAAAGCCAAACGTGGAATACCAGACCATATGACACACCCGATGCCACCATTGTACACTTAATCTTGACATTGGGGGGTGGCTAGAGGCTAGACAGCCCTTTTGGGGCGACGAGGCTAATATCACCAATGTCATGTTGTAATGTAGTTGCAGACTATCTGTTGAAGCTGCAGTTTTCTCACATTCTATGCCATAAAGAATCCGAAAATAATGAATGCGATAGTAGAAGAAGAGGGGACAGGGGCCCTCTATTACCAGTACCGGTGCCGGTACGCTTTCTTCTTTGCGAAGATTCGCTTCCCAGCAAGACCTTAGTGATTGACCAACATTTTGATTCAGTTTCAAAGTTGCTGATTGATGCTAATGAGACTAGATATGCCGGTAACAAAAGGAACTCCGTACGCATTTAACCCCGGACTCACAATTAAAAAAAAACGTTGTCATCGTGCGTCCTCTTGGCAAAGAATTGGAAGCGGAGACGAAAAGATTCGCCGCCAATACTACAATTCATGTTTCATAGATCTTGGACATAGAACTGGCGAAGTCTCAGTTTGAACCAAGTCATCTATAGAAGTATTGAATTTAATAATCATAGTTATTTCTGAACGAACATCGCGTTGAGCAGCTAAATCACGACCTATATAGATTCCATTCGATCACTTCATTCATACCATTTATGTTTAGATGTTGGGAGAGCTTTGCCACAAGCTTAGCATTTTCATGCGTTTCCATGTATGTATATGTAAGTTTGTCCTTCTTGGCCCAAGACACCACCAGCCAATAATCACAAAAAGGACAGAAGCTAATTGATAAGAATCCTATGGGAAATAGGCAAGAGGAGGAAGCACTGGATGCACTGGATGCACCACAGGTACACCATGTCTATTTTTTTTCTTCAGGATACGAAAAGACAAAATTATTCTCGAATGAGTCTTTGAGATGATCATCCAAGTATTTCTCAGCACCATCAAGTGTCACTTCCTTGCATTCGGCCATCGAGCCCAAGAAATAATCCATGAGAATGCGGGTACCGGCAAGTTGACCTGTTCTTTTTTTGTTGAAACTTAGGATAGAGAGGAAAGTTTGCAAAAGCTGAAATATGATGACATCAGCAAAACCCAAGATATTCACAATCAATGATGCAATTCTCGATCCTTCGGAAAGGGGGATACTAAACAACACGACACGGTCCTGAAAACCAGTGTGGAGTCCTTGTTTCACATCAACAAGAATGGAAGAACATTTATCTTGTTTGTTGGAGGCCGCAGATATCTCTCTTATTTTTGACGGCCCTTCTTGTTACGCCATACTCTTCAAAGACATCGTCTCCCTCTAATACCATTCTAATGCATTGCTTTGTGTCTTCCGATACGGCACGTTGTAACGCAAATTGAGACCACTCGCGGCCAGCGCCATCCGGCTTGTTCTTCACATCTTCCAACACGATTTTAGAAGTGATACCTGTTTCTACAGCAATAATGGCAACGTTTGCTTTATCAGCAGCTTCCCTCAATGTGCCACGATAGGCGATGGGATATTGAGAGAAGCCATGCATGAAAAAAGCGCAACCTTTGACACAACGATCCTCAGGCACGAAGAGGTCGACACTGAACTCTCCTTTTGCTTTGTAGTCGTCTCCCCACGTCCAATCTCTCTCAATACTCTTTATTGGGATACGCACCGCATTACCATCTTCATCAACTGCCTCTAAATCTGGCAAAGATCTTGACTTCTTGGTCATAATGTTTAAGGAAGGGAAGGAACGAGGAGAAGATGTCACATGCTGTCTGATGGGGTTACTAATGAATGCGTCCACACCTTTTGTAGAGGAGACGAGGAGATAGAGGAACGACAAAGCTAGGAGACAAAGCATTTTGCTTTTCTGGGTAATGATTTCAGTTGTAAATGCTTTCTTGCGAAGTGTATTTTATAAGATCATCAATTGTTTCAAACTTCAAATCTTCTTATTATAATACAGTATCTTGGAAAATAAGATGAGGAGTGAGTCGTAAATTTTTGAGTTCTGGATTTGTTGTGTCAGAAAATCAGAGGAATCTTACTTCTTACTCCCTGGATCGGAAAATCAGATGAGGAGTCGTAACTTTTTGAGTTCTGGATTTTGAATTTGTTGTCAGAAAATTATCAGTTAATTTTTTTGAAACCGGGATCGGAGTGTGGGTCATCGGGCTCGCGCAACTACCCACTTGCTCGTGGTGACGAAAATATTGTGATGCAGCAGCCTACTTTTAGACCCGCTGTGTACACAATCTCGGTTGAATATCCATCAACTGAATACTCGTACTCGTAACTTGAAACTGAATAATTAAGTCTTATGCATGCGTCAAATGCAGAGCGGCGCTCTGAAACTAACCTTGAGTTAGGTGAAGACATTGATGAAGAGGACGAGTCTGTGTTATACCAGCCCTTACAGATTGAGGAAAAACCGACGAGAAATAAAAACAGCAATGCTAACGGACCTTTCATCCACAGACCGTCCACTATTATTTCGCTGATATTTGTCGTTGTCATGATGTCGTTGATGCTTATCGGTTATCTCGTATTCGACACTGATCAAAAGTGAGTATTCTTTCAACCAGATTTAGGCCATGCATACTGTATAATTCCTTGTTCAGTAAATGTTATTACGTGTTCTGACTCAGTCAAATTTTAGTTCTGATATTATCGGAGTCGACACAGAAGAGAAAGAAAACATAACTGAGAAGTTTGTAGTGCAAAAGGGTGACGGGGCAATGTACGAAACCGTCAGCGGGCCCCTGGATCACGATAAGGATCATTTTACTCAGGGACTGACATACTCAAAGTCAAGCGATGTTCTGTTTCAATCAAATGGGCTAACACGCAAATCCTCGGTCTGTAGGCTCAATGCAACCACAGGCTCAACATTAAATTGCGTTGGTATGGACACACAATATTTTGGAGAAGGAATGCAGGTGTACGGAAAGCCCGGGCAGGAAAAATTGATACAAATTACGTGGAAGTCACGTGATGGGTTTATTTACGACTCTGAAACGCTGGATGTTATTGACAAATTTTCATTCTCGACTGCTAGAAATGAAGGGTGGGGTATATGTTACGACATGAAAAACCATACGTTTATTGTAAGTGATGGATCTGAATTCCTTCACTTTTGGGATGCTGATACCTTGAAAGAAAAATATCGAATAGCAGTCACTCGAATGGGTGGCAACAAGGCAAAACACATAAATGAATTGGAGTTTGTTAATGGGAAAGTCTTGGCCAATATATGGTTTGAAGATGTAATAGTTGTCATTGACCCGCAGTCAGGAGAGTGTGAAAGTGAATATGGTAAGTAACGCGTGGAAGACGCCAAAAGTAATTCTGATAGTTACTTTCGGAGTCTCTCAATACCCTTTCTCTTTTCAGACATGTCCGATCTATGGCCATTGGAAAATAGAACTTATCGCCCCGACGTTTTAAATGGTATATCAATATCAAAAGATGATGGCATTTTGTATGTAACTGGTAAGTTGTGGGACCGTATGTTTAGATTAAAGCTGTTGGGGTTTTCATGACGAGCCAGAATATATTGCGATTTTGAAGATGACAAAGTGTAGAAGTTGAAATAATTCTTCTTCGGGAAGCATATCTCACTGAAGTATGCAGGGATTGGGGGGTGTATCAACAAATATCATACACTACCGGACACTACGCGCTTTCATTTGTTCTTTTTCTCGAAGAGAGGATGCGAAGATGGAGAAACAGGTCAACCCGCCCATACGTCAAATCCCTGTAAGGTCAGGATTTGCCGGAAGCAGGAAAGCCCCTCAATCTGTTGTAACTCTGAGGAACAGAGC
>Ga0115005_10000985_pt1 | contig 22382 bp, 18 predicted proteins | sample ArcOceMetagenome_FD_87163 | JGI IMG/M metagenome (GOLD analysis project Ga0115005, IMG submission 87163) | Marine eukaryotic phytoplankton communities from Arctic Ocean - Arctic Ocean - Greenland ARC118M Metagenome | ecosystem: Environmental > Aquatic > Marine > Oceanic | place: Arctic Ocean...
TATTTTGAATTTAGTTTCCGTTTGCGGCGGCATGAATAGGCCGCCCGCGCCGCGTAGAATCCTACTAAAATTCATCTCTGGGCGTGTTTACGATGACGAAAATAGTTAAGATCATCATGAAATAAGGAAGGGTGGTTACATTTTTGCTATTTACTGTATAAATAAAAATATTGCGAAAATTTCAAATTCGAAAATAGTTGAGATCATCATCAAATAACAAAGAAAAAAATTCAAGCAACAACATCCGCGCGCCCCCCACGCGTTTGCTATTTTCTTGGTCCTATTGAAAGCCCTAAGCGACAGCATACCGGTAATCTTGCTCAAAGATAACCATTCGCAACTCGCAAAGCTTAACTTTTCTATTCTCTACAATGATAAACTGTGCCAGTTCCTTGAGTGCCTCGCACTTGAGCGATTTCTCAATAGCTAGCATTGAGCTCTATGGGGGGACACCTGTGACAAACGAATCCTTCGAAATATTAGAACTCCAGGACAAGTGGATTGAGGTGGATCTACGTGTTATAGAACAAACAAAGACAATGTTTATTCAGAAGATCACAGATTTGACTACCTATCACTTGATCCTATTGAATTTGGATCAATCACTTTCTAGACTGTTCCTGACTTCGATTCATTTTGATGAAATGCAAACTATGTCATACCTCAGATTGTTAAGGAACCAGCAGCAGACACACTATGGCAATTCCGAAACTACGTGTACTCAAGAATTCTTCAATACTATGGCCACACTCCTTAATTCTCATTTCCAGATAAAATGCGACGAACTCAATCTCAAATCATTACTAGAAACAAAGCGTAAGATGAAATTCTCACCGTGTAGCGTAGAAGAAATGCATGCTTATCACAAAAAAATACGAAAAGAAAGAAGGGAAAATGACCTAAAAGCGAGTGCTGTTTTATCAAAAAGGAAGGGCAAGAAAGATGATAAAATTCCCAAGTTCATTGAATTCCAAGTTGACATGACGTCATCTGGGCCTTTGTCATAATCAGCATATGAGATGGATTCCATAAGAGTATCAGGGGCTTTGTCATAATCAGCATATGAGATAGATTCCATAAGAGTATCAGCATTTGATGAAGAGACTCAAATGCTGATAGGGCGTCCCACTCCACAATGACTTTATCTCTTCGTGCTGCGTTCAGCGTTTCTGTTATTTTTATTGCGTTATGTTTTATTTAAAAAAATAGAAAATGAGAAACATCTTCAATCTTGTATCTGATTTTTAATAATTTTATTTATTTACTATTACACGTACGTATAGCTTGTCCGACCACTATTCCGGGTGATAAAGCAGTAAGTAGCTCGCTAGCACTATTATAGTCGCTAGTAGCAACCGCGAGCTGTTTATGCAGGGCGGGCCTCGCAAAACAAACTAAACAACGAGCGCTTGTAGACAAAAGAGAAGACAAGCTTCAAGCTTCAAGCAACTCAACCCCCTCTCACCCCCTAATACAAACCGGCGATGAACATTTTGACCCAGGTAGTGCATTTTATTTTGAACCTTTTGTGGAACACCATGAAATTATTCACTAAAAAGCTCCAGGATGCGGGCACTCGACTTTTGTTTGGCAAAGAACCGAAAGTCCTCAAACAGAACTTCTACGAGCTTGTCGATAAAGATATGGCTTGGAAAGTTGTTTCCATGTCTGACTTCAAAGGTAGTGTCATCCTTGTTACCAATGTGGCATCTCAATGAGGTTTGACCAAACAAAATTATACCGAGCTTGCTTCGTTGGTCGACGAATTAGGTCCCAGGGGGTTCAAGGTTCTTGCCTTCCCATGCAATCAGTTTGCATCCCAGGAGCCAGGAACTCACGAAGAAATTCTGGATTTTGTTGATAAATTTGGATGCCGTGATAAGCTCACGTTCTTTAAGAAGGGACATGTGAACGGTGGTGAGTGTGAATAGCGTGTTTCTCGCTGTTGCTATCGGCACCTTCAAACAGAATTCTCATGTTTCTTTTCAATTTTTCTTCAATCAAAATTCGAATAAATGCATATCAGCCAAAACTCGCGAAGTCTTTGGATTTTTGAAGAAAGCTATCCCTTCGGATGACGGAACTAAAGATATCCGGTGGAATTTTGCCAAATGTAAGTACCTACAAATCTTGATTGCTATAAGGCTGCAATCATGTGAAGATTTTATGTATAACACTAATCGCTGAAATAATTTTCGATGATACAGTCTTGGTAGATCACAACGGTCAGCCTTATAAGCGATACTCCCCCAAAGCTTCTCCCTTTAAATTCAAGGACGATATTGAGGAGCTCCTGGAGAAAAAAGAAAAGAGTTCTTGAAGTGCCGAGCACCGACGTAGCATTTGGTTCCGGAGCAAGATGTAGAGTGTGGTATTGTGACCAAAGTCACGGCAGATGTTTATTTTCCATGAGATGGAAAGACCCATGAATGACGATATTGGATAGCTTGTGAAATCTTTTACACGATACACAACGCTTCCGGTAATCTGAGAATTATAACAGAACTTCAAACTTTGAGTGGTGTTTACGGTATAAATTTGATCCACTCAAAACGGTGAATTCTGATGGGCATAGGGTTCTTTCCAGCAATGGGCATGTGACGAATGTTGTGAATAAAGTTATAATACATTTATGCTTATGCCGCTAACTAGTGTACGTGTAGTAATGACAATTTATTTCAAATTATTCTTTGCACGCATGCCTAATGTGGACGCATGATTAGCAGCATTGAATGAATCGTTTGAGAGGAGCCGGAAGTAGTATCTTCTGAGATCCACGGACTTATAGAGGGCTGCCTGTTTTGTTGCGCCCAAGCAATTGGGATATGGCTGATACTAGTCGAGTAATAATCTTGTCGGTTGCGTCATTGAGAGAAATGGTTTGACGTCTCCCCCGCGCTGCCATATTCTTAAATATGATGTCAAATGAAGTTGACGACCGAACAACACCATCAGCTAATCCAGATCTACAGAATCCAAGAACCTCTGCCGTGCGCAATGCTAAAGATGAGTAAACCATTCTGCCCGCAGACGCAGTCGCGGATCCTGTATTAACTCCAAGTGTTATCATTCCTGCTCTCGTTTGAATCAATAAAACTCTAGGAAGACTGGAGAGATATGATATTGTAGCATGTAGTGCCTGTGCTACTGAGCCTTGCATGGAAACGAGAGAGTTCCGTAATGATATCCCGATCAGCCCCGGCGACGAAGCAACTTTTACCAAAAACTCACACAGAGCATTCATTGCTGTATTGCCTACTTGACCTATTGACATAAAGAGCCCACCTGCCAAACTAAACGGGGCAAGTAATATATTTGTAACTGCAGACCGTATGGCTGCTACTCCATTCGAAGGCATTGCGAGCACTTTCACAATTGCTTTCCAAGTAGAATCGCCAAAACTCTTTGCAACTAACGATGCAGCGGCATCTATTTCGGTTGCTTTCCCCGCTGCTATTCTGGCTTGTCCCAGTGCAGAAGCGGAAAAGAACAATAGCGCCACGCCAAATACAGATAAAACTAATATGGAAATAAAAATTGACATCAATAAGCAGGGATGCAAACTAAATGAATCGTGAAAGCATTCGACAACTTACATGTAGAAAGACTCGGTCGCACCGCATAGGTTACAGTATTCCGCAGAGCTTCTCCTGAAGTCCTTTGAATGACATTATCACCGACAATATCCGTCGCAAATTCCATCGAATGGTCCAATATCTCTGGATCATTCAGTGCCTGATGCGCACTCTCTGTCAGCAATTCCTTGGTAGCATTCAAAATCTCATTATCTTCTCCAAGTTTTACAACCAATCCAGTCAACTCATTATAAACTTCGTCGTCTTTTAACAAACCTAAAACCAGCTCTTTGAAACTTGTCTTTATCTTCTCGTCCTTGATCGCTGTATTTAAAAGTGCAACAACCTGCGCGACAGTTTCGGGATCATTCACCAAATCCGACCACAAATTCTTGAGAAGCGTTTGACAAGCATTCTGAAACTGTTCCGAACTCAAGACCCTGGTAATAAGTGACGCAATTGCATTCTGCAATGCTTCGGAATTAAGCACGTCCGCAACCACATCTGCAGTGTTCCCCGCAGTCTGGGATTCCGCTTCCATCATTTCCGCCAGTTCTTTTCCTAGAATTTTGCGAGTGATTTCTCCCCTTACTTCGTCGGAAACGTCTTTCATTCGGTTGTAGATATCATCCTCGACTTCTACTTCGTTGTATTCGTGCTTGGAGGATCTCATTTTTTCAACGTTTTCTGGCGAGATGATGTATGCAGCTATTGCTGTCGAGACTAATATTGCTCCAACAATTCTTCCGTTGATTATTTCACCACCGCCTGCGATAGCATTTTTTGTGTCTGTCGCACTTTTATTTGTGCTCATGGCTCGTCTTGTAATGTTTAGGTTCGCGCTGATGCTGTTAAATTGGCTGGCGAGTGACGTTGTTGTGTGTAAAGATTTCGTTCTTGCTTCAAGCGGCAGGACTGGTATTCGGCAGTCGATAAATGTCCTGAGCGGTGATACGTGTACTCGTTTAGCGGAAGAAGCATCACTATTGTTACAGCATTGGCGATTACTTGAGTGATACATTCTTCTTTGAATAGTAGCATGTTCGTAGATGGCATTGCTACTCGTTGTAGTCTCACTGCCACTTAGGATGGTAGATGGCCGCAGTTTCGACGAAAGGAAAGAATTGAAGTGACCTTGGTGTCTCTGGTGTAAGCAAGAGCTAGCCCGTCGAAGCATAGTTGTGGAAGATAGATGTTCAGATTAAAGTGAAACTACTGTAGCTACTTAAGATTGAAGACCATTCAATGCTATTTCAATTTTCATTTATCTGTATCGTCGTTTGAATAAAAGGATAGAATTGCGAGCTGCTGATGACGTAGTGGTCAACATCCAAATAACAAGAACCTCCCAGAGGGCTCCCAGTAGCGAAAACAACTCTATGAGACCAAAATCCAACTTCAAAAAGTCCTAGACTACTACCGACTGTAGTTTGGATAAAAGGAGATTGCGTCAAATAGCCTAAAGATGATGCCATTTTTTTAGCCATTCAATTCATTTGCATTCAGCATGGAAGAAATAAATACATGGCCATTTATGGCCATGCAAACATAAAACATGAACTCATGGGGATTTCGGCCCTGTTATCCATACTGCTTGTATTCAAGCAGGCGTCAGCCCGATCATGTTTTCTACACCCTACTCCATTGTTCCTAAAACAAGGAAGCAGAACTACGCGTAGCACTCCTACACGTAGTACGACAACTACAACTTTTAGTAGAATACGAGCAACAAAAACTTCATTGAGTTCAACAAACACACAGAATGAAAGCCAATCGCAATCCACGCTAAACCCACGCTATCTCGCAGCCCAAGCTCTTACCCAAAGAAAGAAACAAAAAGATCTCGACGCAGTATCCCGCCTCGAAAGCACTCAGGCGTTCCTTAACTCCTCTCAACGCGATAAAGCCTTTGCACGAAACCTCGTCTCTACCACCTCTCGGCGCTTGGGACAGATTGATTCCGTTTTATCGCAGTGTTGTAATACATATCCACCTAAAGGGAAACAGGGAGCGATTGTACAAGCTTGTTTAAGGATTGGAGCTGCTCAGTTATTGTTTCTTGACACACCTGCGTTTGCGGCTGTAAAGGAGACGATTGATGTGTTGAAGAATAGGGGCTTTCATGTTCCGAAACCTATGGTATCTTTTTCAAATGCTGTTTTGAGGAGGGTGGAACGGGAAGGGGTGGAGTTACTACAGGAAACGGATGTTTGTGATAACATTTCTGATTTTTTAAAGGGAGAGTTTAGAAATTTGTACGGTGAAGAGGATACGGAAAAGATTGTGGGGCAGCTGCTGGACGAGAATGCGCATCATTTTGTCGATTTGACATTGAAAGATGGTGATATCTCGGTACAAGATGTAATAGATAGTTTTGAAGCAGATGATGATGAGAGGTTTGACTCTGTTTCTCCATTGTCGAATGGATCAATAAGGATTGGCAAAGGTCCCAATGCCGGTGCCATATCGAATTGGCCATTGTACGAAGAAGGAGCTTGGTGGGTCCAAGATGTTTCATCTACGCTTCCTGCTATTGCTCTAACAAAAGCTTTGCATTCTAAATTTGGCGAGACACATAATAAGCATCATGTGGTTGACATGTGCGCTGCTCCGGGTGGCAAGACCGCTCAATTGCTATCGGCTGGTTTCAGGGTGACTGCCATTGAAGCAAATGCAAGGAGGAGCCGTCGACTTTTGGAAAATTTACAACGATTACAATTTGGAGAGGATCAATGCCATGTCGTTGTTTCTCCTGGTCAAGAATGGCTGCCAAAAGACAATGGTGAGGATCTTCAGGTGGCTGGAATATTAGTCGATGTACCTTGCTCTGCCACTGGCACTGGAAACAAAAGACCAGATGTGCTACGAAAAGATGGCGATTTGGGTAACTTATTAGATACACAAGAGATTTTGGCAAACCATTGCGCAGACAATATTCTACAGTCAGGGGGAGTAATGGTATATGCAACTTGCAGCTTGCTTGCGATGGAAAGTGAAGACCAAGTTCATAAATTGCTCAAAAGGGGTACCATGAAGACATTGCCATTTACAAAAGGGGAAATTCCAGGATTTGATGATGCAATAGATGCAAATGGTTGGTTGCGTGTTTTACCAGGAGTGCTAGGTGGAGAATTGAGACAATGTGACGGATTCTTTGTGGCAAGGTTAGAAAAGGTCTAATAAGATAACCACGAAGTATACTGTTCAGTGTGGTCTTGTGAATGATGCCAACAACTAAGTAGCAAATTCATAACATACATAATGTGCAGCATAAAGAACAATATTATTATTCTGGCTTCTCAAAAACAATGTAGGCATGTGCATAATCCATTCCGTGTGACTCGGGATTCTTCTCGACCAAAGTCATGTAGTTTTCCCAAAATTGTGCCATTACTGCTTCTTTGTCTTCTCTTTCGGCCTTCAAAGCACTTTTGAATGTTGAGTGGCTCCAAGTTCTTGTCGTTGGCACAAACCATTCAGCATACTCGCGTGCACTCTTCCCAGACTTTCCAGATACGTACAGTTCTCTGTAAGGACATCTGACAACCCTTTCTTCAATTGACACAACATTCAAGTCAGAAATCTCTTCGACGCATTCAAGAAATTCTTCTTTCGTGCGGTAGTAATTTGGGAAAGATACTCCTAGTCGCTCTTCTTCATCAATAAGGTTTTGCTCTTTCAATTGATCCCAGGATGATTGGAACGAGTCCCACATGCTTGCTCCTGCATCAGTCTGACCTAAAAATTGCCCATCTGAATTTTTGCAGAAGTTCACACACACGAATCGTCCACCAGGGACTAATTCTTTAGATCGTGCTTCCAAGATGCTCTTCCAGTCCTTTGCTGCTTGTTCCTTTTCGGGTTGTGGAGACTCGGGACATCTTGCTGCGTGCATGTATTGATCGCCCTTGAGCGAAGATGGCAAAGTGCTTAGCCAATGCATGGCAGTAAAGGAAACTCCGAAATCAATAGAATTGCTGGCATAGCACTGATTGTGAAAACCAACACCACAAGCTTCGGTAAATACATTTCCAAGTGCGTATGGGTTTGGAATTATCTTTCCATAAGCGTCTGATGCAGACTTTAATCCAAGGGCGTGATTGAAGACACTTTGCCATTCATTTCTACACGAGAAAATGAAAAAAATGCATTAGAATTGAATATCCTCTCAAAAGAGTTATGTAAGATTCGGTACAACAAGCATAACTCACGTAAGCTGGTCTTCGTAGTGAATCACAACTTCTTTCTCGTCGTCCCCGATACGCTTTCTTACTCCCTCGACCATTTTGGTCATCAAACCAAGAGAAGTTCCTGCGTCGGCAGTTCCAAAATCGGCGATATGAAATGCCGGAGATCCAAATGGTCTGATAGATTGCTTCTCAATTTCGTTTAGAACTAGAGGAGTGGCAGCATCAATAACGTCGAAACATCCTTTGGTCGAGGCACTGTAAAGTCCTTCACCATCACGGCCTACTGGTACATGCACTCCCGCTCCACCAGTTGCTTTGTCAGCCGCCACCGTTGCCACAGACATACTAGACGTTAAGGTTGAGGTGGAGAAGAGGATGATTGCTGAAAACTTCATGGTGGAATATAAGACAATCATTTTTCATTTTTTTCTTTCGGAGGGGGGTTAGGTGCGGGCTGCGGGCTGCGGGCTGCGGGCTCTACTTACTACATAGAGTAGATGCCGCCTCGTCACAAAACGTTGACAAACGAACGTCATTGGGGATGTGATACCCTTGATTGGATGTTCGTCTGTCTTTCTTGAGTCAGAATTTTCTTTTTTTCTCTGAAATGCAGAAAATGTGGGCCCCCCCGTCAGAGTTCTGAATTCTTTTTTTCTCAAAATGTGGGGGCGTGGGCCGCCCTCAGATTTATGTCCGTCAATGGTCAGAGATCTTTGGGATTTCGGCAGGGAATGAGGTTATTTAGAACAGCCCATTCGTTAAAAAAACAAAAAATAGATGGCTCTCAGGACGCAATCTCAAAATCACACTCTACTGTATGACAAAAATTCAAGGAAGCCCGAGGAAGCCCGTACTCAGGCCACTCAACACCACCAACGTGAACTGATGGGATTTTTCTTTCCACAAAATGGATTTTTTAGATTTGATAATTCATATTGACCGCACCGAAGAATAAATAGTACACGTACTCTTCTACCCATTAATTAGTTTCATAGTATCAATACTCTGCTAACCATGAAATTCTGGATCGCACCATTCCTGTTGCAAGCTGCATTTGCGTTAGTATCATTCGCACCAAGACCTGGGACAAATATTCTTCCCGGGCTTCCATCACTCAATGATTTGTTCAAGATTGTCGAATACCCTAATGAACGCGGCGCCACAGTTCTTGAGGCTCCTGTTAACCAAGAAGGAGTTAAGTTGTATATTGCTATTGATGCCGATTCCTACGGACATGTTGAGCGCCCTGGTAATGGCGGAATCCGCTTGCTGAACTATTTAAGTTCCGTGGACGCGATTGACGATGCCGTTCGGTTGGCAAAAGGAATGACCCGTAAACATGATATGTTCCGAACAGGTTTTTCAGGTGCCAAGGTCGTCGTGGATTCCGATCACGATGATTTGTCAATGATCGATCGTCAAGGTCTCATGGAGGATGCTGCCAATGCTCTTCATGCCTTGGAAGGTGGAATGTATACTGGTTGCGAGTAAGTTTATCTTGATCGTATACTAAACATGGTGCTTGATTTCATAAAACGCTTTCTCTCTAACATCCGATTTAGCTTGAACACTGGTGATAAGGACATGGATTATTTAGTTGAAGCGACCGGAGAGAAATATGTTCTCGCAGGAAGGAATTCCAAGGTCGACACTAATGTTGCTACGGCCTCTTCCGTCATCGGAAGTATTCTTGGAACTGTTGAAGCTATGGAAGGAAGTAGAGATATTAACCAATTGACCTTTACTGTTCAAGGTTGTGGCAAAGTTGGAAGCACTGTTGCAAAGGAACTAGTTAGGCTTGGAGCCAAATGCGTGCAAACATGCGATTTGTACCCTTCTGCTGCAGAAATAACTGGATGTAAGGCGATCGAAGATTGGGCATCTACACCATGCGATTTTCTAGTGCCATGCGCAAACTCTCTTGCTATCACAGAGGATGTTGCTACTAACTTTCCCAATGGAATCAAGTACTGCGTTGGAGCTACGAACTCACCATTTGCTAACCAAAATGCGAAAGACATCTTCAATGAACGAGGTGTCATGCACATTCCTGAGAGCATTAGTTCTGCTGGAGCCATTCTAGCTGATAGTGTTGAGGTAAGACTATCCATTGATCATGATGTATATAGGTGTGACAAAGCTCTGAAATGTACATTTCTTCATAAAACAGTGGTACGATATTGATCTATATCAAACGGTAGAACCGCCGCTCATGTATGGTTGGATCAGGGATATCAGTCGATCAAAGGCATCAAAGTTGGCTCTTCATTCTGATAAAATCCCAAGTAATGTTGATGCCAATATTGACAAGGTCGTTCCGAAACGAAATGGATCCCCTGTTGGCAAAGAATTTCCGGAGTGGATCAAAGAAAATTCGAAAGAGACCGAGACTTTGATAATAGGTGGAGGTCTTGCTGGTACTGCGACAGCATTTTCTCTTGGAGAAAAAGGTGTTCGATCAGTCTTGGTCGAACAAGGAACTTCTCTTGCTCCAACAACGGCTTCGAGTAATGGGGATTCTCGTATGTATAGGAAAATGTACTCGAGTGAGTTCTTTAGTAAGATGCAATCTAAAGCTCTTGATCGATGGCAAGATGTTGAGGAAATGAGTGGCGAAAAGTTACTTCAGGAAAATGGACTTCTATTCTATGGAGAGGATACCGGGGAGACTGTTGAAGGTTCGGTACTTGGTGCAAAAGAAGTCATGGAAAAGTTGAATCATCCTCATAAATATTTTGCGACTGGAGATGAGATCGCTGAAGCATATCCTGCACTAGCAAGCTGCAGGGGCAAGCCTTACAGTGGCGTATGTGAAGATACAGCTGGACATATTAGCGCATCAAAAGGTAAGCTTGAGATTGAAGGTATGGAAGCTGTTTCATGATTGTAAAAGTTTCTCACTGGGCACTTTCTGATTTCTGTAAACAGCCTGCCATGCAATGGTGAAAGCTGTTGATGAAAAATGTGACGTAAAGTTGAACACAAAAATCGTATCTGTGAATGCAGAAAACCAAGAAGGTAAAGTTATCGCAGTCACTGAAGATGGAGAAACTATTATTGCAGATAATGCCGTTGTAGCGTGTGGCGCTTGGACAAACTCTGTTCTTGAGTCGTTAAACGTGCCACAGTTGGATCTGAAAGTTTGGCAGGTGCAATGGGCTCACTATGAAGTAGATAGCGCTGTTGCCGATTCTATTCCCCAGGCATTTCATTTCCGCAAAGAGTCGAACATTGATGGGGGCTTGTACTACGTCTTCCCATCCAGTGCAACGGAGTCTGTGGATAATGGTGGAAAATCTTTCGTCAAGGTTGGAGTGGATTTCCGTACAGGGAATGATTTGGACAGTATGGAATCTTTCAACTACAAAGGATCTGATGATGTACTCGAGTTGATGGACGATTGGGTGAAGGAGCATCTCCCTGCAGTCGGAGATAGAGTTGACTCTTATTGTCATCCATACACAATGACAAAGGACTCCTTTTTTGTCATGGATAAGGTTGCCCCGAATGTTGCAGTTTTCTCTGGCGGAAGCGGGCGAGCTTTCAAATTTGGCCCACTCATCGGCGATTGCATGGCATCGCTGCTAAATGGCGACGAGCCCCCAGTCGATCTTGCTCCATTTTCGGCGAAGCGCGAAGAGGTATTGCTCTAGATGCCTAATATTTTATCCAATGCACGCATACATCTGCATTTTGCAAAATGCTGAACTGATGATTGTGCTGCTTCACAAGAAAGATGACCCTTTTACCTGGGCGATATTACGATGAATCATGAAATTTTCAAATGATGAACTGACGCCCAAGTTTTATTGAACTGGCTGTATGATGACTGACTCGACTCTCGACTAATCACTATTATGTACTCCCTCCTTGTTTTATTTGTCTAGATAATGATAAAAAACTCATTTGGTGAAAATAGGGGCTATTGTCCAGTCACGAGGGTCTAAAACAATCCGATAGCCCCCGCGCAAAATAATGATCCGTTGAGAATCATTTTTTCGAGAAAGAACATGAAAAGGCGCCGGAGGCAATAAGAAGCAGTACTGTTGTTGTACTGTCGTAGTATCATAGAATGTATTTTGCCCATAAACACGAACGATTCCGCAACCTCTTTGCTCTTTAGGTGCGAACACAAACGTCTGTTTTACATAGAAATCGTGCTTCGAGATGGGTTATTATTACTACGAGGATGGAGGCGATGAGTCATCGACACACTTGAAAAAGTTAGGGTTGATCCTTATTTCTTTGGCATCCTTTTACTATCAAGCTCTAGTTACAGAAGACGTAAGTAAAGAGACAAACAAATCATCTATGACCATTGCTTGTTCTGGCGTATCTCAAAGTATTTTTCACCCTTGCCATTTAGAGATTCGTTCCTGCTCTCAATGTCATAGCAAAGAGATTCAAAATACCTCCTGATGTCGCAGGAGCAACGCTAATGGCAGCTGGGGCTTCTTCTCCAGAACTATTTGCTGCCTTCACCAGTATTTTTATCACGCACTCCGCACTAGGTATCGGGACAGTCGTGGGTTCAGAAATTTTCAACACTCTAGTGATTTGTGCTGGAGCTATATTTGCGTCAAAAAACAACGAACTAGTACTGGATCCAATTGTAGTAGTTCGTGACGTGGCATTCTATGCGATTTCGTTGATACTCCTCTATAATGCCTTTTCAGATAGGAGAGTAATTGATGATGGCACTGAGCATGTATTCATTACACTTTTCGACACATGCCTTTTCTTTGGTTGTTATATTCTGTACGTACTGACATGCGCATACTTTGAAAGGATTTTGTGCTTCCTCAACATTGATCCTTCTCGACGAGATGGAGAGGAGGAACAATGCCACTATGAACTTTCACAGTCAGGACATGATCAGGGAAAATTACAGAAACAAATGTCACTCAATAGCATTGCACAAATGCCATTTGTGAGATCATGTGGAGGCAGAGAACCAAGGGAGAACTTTCATACACACATGCATGCAAATGACGGAGTAACGAACGACGATGAATCTGTTGTGGCTGAGTTGTACGTTGCTTCGGAATTTGGCTCGAAGGATGATTATTTTAGACATGATGATTTAGGAGGGAAAAAATCAAGTCTTTTTCTAGTGGATAGACTCAGACCAGAATTGGTTCATGGAATCGATGATATCGAAAGAGGTGAAGATGGCAGCATCAGCTTATTTTTGTGGCAACGCTCTGCATTTTATGATATGGCGAAAATTGATATGAATGCTTGGCAACTTAGATGGTTCACTTTTACTGATGGTCGAGTTGTGTCTACACCATATCGTAGAAATCATGCCACTATATTGGACGATGCTGGTGTTTCAACTTTGCCCAAGATCAGTAGTTTTGATGCCGATGAATCACGATTGATGGTGAGGATAAGGACAACGAGGGACTACATATTTCTATCTCCATCGCACTCCAATTTCGTTGCAGCAGTTGGCGGGTTCGAGGAATGCCTACATATCCAAGATAGTGCCATTGATGATTACAACATGGGCGAGCCTGAAGTTCATTCTTCTTTGATAGCCTTACCTAGAGGGGGGTTCTTCACAACAGGATTTGCAATTTACTGCATCACTTTCCCAATAAAGGCATGTGTTCAGTTTATAATACCAGACGTTCGAAATGGCAACTCAATTTCACCAACATTCAAGGCAGGATTAGCGTGCATTGCATCAATTTTATCCCTTTCTGTTGGCAGTTATGCGATGGCCGCATCTCTCGAAGAACTATCTCATGAACTTAACATACCGGAAACAATCGTTGGGGCTACAATTTCTGCAGCAGGAACTTCATTGCCGAATTTGATATCTTCCCAGTGCGCTGCTCGGCTAGGCCTAGGCAATATGGCAATTTCGAATGTTATGGGAAGTAATACATTCAATATTCTTGTAGGACTGGGCATTCCTTGGATGATCTACACAATCGTTTTTGGGGTTGCGTATAGTGAACTACCATCCAATGGAATTGATGAAAGCATGATCGTAATGACAGCATCTCTTCTCATGTTCATCTTGATGGTGTTGAAAAGTGGGTTCAAGTTATTTTTGTGGCATGCATATTTATTTTGCGTAATGTACGTCCTTTTTGTGATTCATGTCGTATGGAAGTACTTCCTTTAGATGCCCGGGAGGAGTTCCGACAGGTCAGGCATGATATTAAAATAATTATAAGTGCTACACGCGCAGAAACCCTACCAAACGGATTCTGTGACTTGAACTGATGTTGTGAACTTCTACCCATGCAATGCTGTACATAGTTCAGTTCGGAATGTGGTTTGAACTTGTGGTATGAATAAGTTATGAATACCCAGTATGTGAGAAGAGAGAAGTGAAGACATTTGAAAACGAGTCACGTGTGACAGATATTATTGGATCACGAACTCAAAAAGCGGACGGGCGCACGACGCCTCGCCTGGATGTTGAACGAAAACTGATGTCTTATTATCTGCTGACAGTTTCAGTTTCTGCACTGAAACTATCATACGATAACTACCTGTTTGTGTTCAAGTCCTTCTATTACTTTTGCCTCATCCTATTCATTAATCACCAGTCAACAAACGTGTTGATGAACGAACAACCAGGCCTTGTCACAACTGCCAGTGCCCCGAAACAATAGTGTGCACAAAAATGACCATATTAGTGCCCGTGCTTTCATCAATATTTTTGCTCGTCAGTAGCAAGAACACAGCAGCTTTCACAACACGATCTCCTACAAGTACACCTTACACCAGTGGTGCCACCAACCCCCCTATACGTCTACGCGAAAACCAAATTTCTTCGACGCAGTATCATTTTTCCTATCCTCAGGAGCTTAAAATGTCCGCTACCAGCGAAAGCTCCAAGTCTGTATCTAAACAGTTGATTGAAAAGATTGGTTCTACCGCGTCAATGGTGGTTGCCGGTGCCTTCTTTCTAGTTCTTGCATACCAGAGAGATGAATTCATGATCACTTTCTTCATTGGATCCATTTTGAACGGCATTGCGTCCAAAATACTAAAGAAAGTATTGAACATCGATCGCCCTGATGGATACCAAAATGAGGACTCTGTGACAGTCAAACCATCCGATAAAGGGATGCCTAGCTCCCATGCAATGAGCTTGGGCTTCATTGGAACTTATTGCATAATCCAGACTATTCAAACAATGGGGGTCGGGATGGATTCGATAGCTGTCGCAATTTCTTTGGTGGCATATGCAATGTTGAGCCTTATCTACAGGGTTCAAAGTAAATTGCACACTCTTGATCAAATTGTTGTTGGTCTTTTCTTTGGAATCACAAACAGTTTCTTCTGGCATAGTCTAGCTTTTGGACAAAATTTCATGCTACCTCAGCTGAACTTGATGGAAACAGTGTCATTGTATTTACTTCCCGAGAGCGGTGTGTTGCCTGTGCGATATCTGGCTATTCCCGCACTTGTTGGAGGAGCATTGGTAGGATCACTAGAACGTAGAATATCTGCATTCCTCAAGTCGAGGGAGTCGAAAGCTGAATAAACTTTATTAATAAATAGCATTAGGTATAAAATCTTGGTGGTCTCTGGGAATTGTAATCGCCATACTTCACTCATGAATATTTTGTCGGCACCGTTCTGCCATTTGCGCTCGCTTTGCTTCAAGCCGTTTGTCTGAAACGCACATCACCTCGATTGTCCCTGATGTTTCCACGACGCCATTCAAGAAAAATAAGGCGATTGCTCTTAGGATCTGCGTATCCTAAAGCAATTTTTCCGAGTACTGTAGTTGTCTCAAGGTATTTGTATAGAAAGTAACTTGAAATTGTAGAGTCCAGTCGTAATACTCAAGAAAGGACATGGTGATGATGTACCAGCTACCAGTACCTAGCACTCGACAGTGCTTGGACCTAGAAGGTCTCACAACATAAGCTTCACAGAAGATTATCATATTCACAATCCACCATTATCCTCTCTTTTGACAGATGAGTCACACCCACTTCGTCATTTGCAACCCTACACTACACGTAGGACGCGATCGTATATCTTTTAGTGTATATGTATCAATATTAATTATTATCCACCTACACTATGCCAGATTGAACGAATTCTCTTATGTTTCTAGTTGCAGGCAATGTAATAATATCTACCTTGCTTTCGCTGGCCGATGAATAAGAATGAAATGTAGAACGTGACGATATTTCAAGGAGTCCCTTCGTTATTGTTCCTAGATCTTTGCGCACAATGTAGTCTAGCTTCCACTCGAATTGCATTGATCTCTCCAGAGGCAATGGAATTGAATTTTTCGTAGATAGTCCAAAACGAGTTAGAGCTTTTTTGGAGGGGACCACTGCTGTGATATTTGGAGATCGAACAAGTTCTGGAAAGAGTGAAAGAATCACGGTGGAAGACGACTCTTCACTGCTACTTTTCCACACCGAAATCGCAACATTTAATTTCTTCTTTTTCTCTTTAAAGTCGATATTCAGAATACTATAGATTTCATTCTGTCTGGGATGAGCATTCACCCTTTCGTATATTTGCGCCTTACGTAAAGCTGATGTGAGAAAGTACGACATACAAATACACCCATATTGTCGTTGGAGACTTACTCTTTCCAACTGAATATGCACAGATGCTTCGAGGATTTGGATTGCATGTTCACTGTTTTTATCTAATTCGGCGGGGAACAAATCTTCGTCGATTGAAACACTGTCTAGTTGTGATTGTACAGCGAGAAAAGTGCTATGTATGGACGATTTTGCCACTAAAGAGTCTTCATCCTGAGATGCAGATGCATAAATGATCCCGAGCCTTTCGTATAAATCGTGTAATTCTTTTTCTAGAATTGCGTATGCAAGAAACGTTGGTATATTATTCAACAAAACAAATCGAGATCTGTAAATGAGCGAAACATTTGCCCTTTTCCAAAGCAATCCAATCTGCAGGCGATAGTCTGATACGCGGTTCATAACTACCTGAAGAACTTTTTTCCGGGTCTGATAGCCTCGAATAAAATTCTGTATTTTCGCTATCAGCAGTATTGTAGATTTATATATGCGACGAACTCGTCGGGAGCGGTAGAAGGATTGGATTACGGTGATGCCTGCTTTCAACATGCTCCAACGTGATGTCATGGCTACAGGTCGCATCCAGCTACTTCTCAATTGACTCCCGCGGTCTCCTTCTGGATTCAATTGATGCTTGGGGAAAATCCTATGAGAAATCCAAAATTTCTGAAATACCGTAATGTTCACAATGTTCCAAATTTGCCTCAGTCGCGTGTCATCCAGAATGGTTCTCGCCTTTTCCAAAGGATCAAATGATACAGCGTTTTGAGATCCCTTTCCCCCTTCTTTAGACAATTGTAACGTGATTGCATGTAATGCCCAGTTCGTATCCTTCTCTATGTACGTGTAGTCCGCAGATTGCGGTTCTGTTGATGATGGTCTCAAGAGATCTGCCATCACCTGCTGCTTTAAGGCGAGAGAAGTCTTTAAAGAAGAACTTCCTGGCACCTTCGCGTGTTTACCAACCTTTTTGGCACCATTCAAATCAGATTTCCGAATATTAACGGAAAGCGCTGAGTCAAGCTTGTTGGGGAATTCATTGTAGACAAATACTGAGTCGTATATCCCTTGGCTGTTGGGCTCTGGCGGGGTAAACGTCTCTACAACATTATATTTCTGATCACTGATGAATTTTGTTTCCTTCCTTCTGCCCATACTGATCTTTGATCGGTTCTTTTTCGCTTGAATTGAGTCATCAAAAAATCGGACACTTGGATCATCGGGCTGATAGATCCGACGGAAGATAAATCGCTCAAACATCTGAGAATCCATCAACGCGGAAAGGAAATATTTCGCATCAGCGCTGCAACTGCACAAGAATTTGTCTTTTGAAAACGATGGTAATTCTCCGTCAGATTGAGCATTGTGCGATATGTGCGTATCGTAGCCTTCAAGAAGTGCCACCATAAATCGCAAGAAGGCATTCCTAATCTCAGAAGAATTGAAACTCTCATTTGACGACTCGATATCTAATAAATGCCTCTCCTGGTGCCAAGCGTCATCAAGAGAAACCTTACTTTTCTTGTTTGTCTTCATTCCCTTCATTTTAAATTGATTGTTGATGGAGTCACCTCCTCCTTCTGTTAGCGTCCCGCCTGAAAACTCAATTGGCATCAAATGCTTATTTTCCATGAAGGCGAACTCTGACTGCTCCAAATGCTTCGATCGAGTTTCTTTATATGTAGCATCAGTCATTCTGCAGTAAAGAGCTCGTTCTTCGTTCGGTAGTGAAGAATTGCTGCCATATGTCAACATACCCTTTTTGTGCGAGTCTGGTACAATGAACTCGTCATCAGCGTACTTTTCAAGCTGTAATTTAAGTTTGGCTGCATCATTTCCTGGCAAGAAGGGGGGAAACCTACGATCCCCATCTTCATCGAAGCCCAAGTGGACAACATCATTGTCAAGATCCACGAGCGTAACTCCTTTAGGTCTCTTATCGATCGGAAATTCATCCAAATAAATTCTATGGGTACCGACCAGGAATGGAATAGGGGCTTCAAGGAGATCCACCGTCAAAGATGCGGGTAGAACTGGAATATAAATCCCCTGCCAAACGAGTGGAAACAAAAGGCTTGTAAGTGCCTCACAACAAGGCCCTAGCAGAGAACAGTGTTTTGAAAACAAGGCGACTCTTGACTCTTGCAGTAAACACCCCATGACAACCATAACATTCGATATGCTGAGACAAGCAAATAATGGTCGATACGAAAAATTGACGAGTGGTAATCTATTGATGGGAGGTCTTGAAATTGACACAATTTCGTCGTTTGCGAAAGCTACCCTCACAGCAATTCTTCCTTGGGGGGGCAGGGGTACTTCAGAAACAAAGTTAGCAATGTACCTCTCTAAAGGCAACGGTGCTTTAACCATGGATATATGATATATTTGCAAGAGGAATTTCCTCCAAACATCAAAGAAACCATAGTGCGAGAGAACCACAAGACATTTAGGTAAAAATAAAAGGTCGGAATCTTGCCCAGCCAAAGCAACTGATTTTGATTTGTTTCCTTTTCCACGGCTTTGTTCGAAAGTTTGGAGCCAGGAAGGTAACGGCCCTCGATAGTCGGATCGTCGTATATATTCTAATATCTTCTCCACATCAAGATGAGTTTCATAAATGTGCAATGCAGCACAATAAATTTTCGTACCACATTCATTCGTCAGCGTAAACGTGAACAAAGTGGGCGTCTGGCTTTTGGTTGGCCGACATCCTTGAGGAAATACGAATTTGGGCAGGTGATCCGGGAAACTACTTTTGCCATATGCATTTTTGTTTGGATAGCAATATGTGACTTGCGCCTCGAAACATAATTCAGACGGTGATCTACAGGAACTCAGATATGAATGTGATTCTTTCTCGAGAATCCCGTTAGAAGAGACGATGCAAAAATAGTCCACAAGCCTATTTGGTAGTTCTTCCTCGACATGGTTGGAATTATCCTGGCTATGACCGTTTTTGCTACTCGTGGCATTTTTTGAACCCATTTCACGATTTCCATTGGTGTGCGATAGCGAAAGCAGTGGTAGAGAAACATTCAATGGACCACGAGGTAGGAGAAAGGCGAGAGTCTGATATTTCGCCCTAACGAAAACTTCTCGTGTTTCTTTGCCGGAGTTCCCGTCTGGTCTGTACCCATCCTTGAGATAAGCCTCCAGAATAAGGTTAGACCTTGCATTCCCTCCAGCTTGCTTGATTACATGTACATCATTATGTGACCATTGATCGATTGTGATGGATTTGACAGTGGTGATTTTTGTGCCCAGAGCCTTGTGGGCTGTGCTGCACATGGAACACACGAAAACTGCATGTGCAATGGATGACAATGCATCTCTGTGCTTTTTCGAGGACCGGTTTTCCCTCCTTAATGCAGTAGCAGTAGATCGATGCACTCGCATATGATTGCCATGTCTTTGGGGAGAAGGCGGTTTAAACATTCCGTGGCACTCTGCAAAATCGATATTATTAATACCATCCACCACGTTTGCCCTTACATCATAAAAACTGCAATACATTTTTGTGAAATCAATGAGGATGCATTGGCAGTCAGCGCAACATCGATTTGAAGCATCGCTAGCAATAAAATCTGTCAACAGCTTCCTCGAGCTTCTCCGAGGGGAATTCGATGATGATGACGTCGATGATGATCCAACTGACGAAAATCTCTGGGGACCGGTAGCACTATCACCACTACTGACAGAATCACCACTACTCCTTGTCACTGCTGACATGGACCTCCCGCTAATACTAAGTGAGCCGCCATTGCCATTAGTGCTCCTTCTTCCTATTGCAGACATTGGTCTTCCCATACTTCTTGCACTTGCCGTTGCTTTCGAAATCCCCGACTCCGTTACTGATTCAGATATGGATGCTAAAACCGAGACTGATAAATCTGCATCGAATTCTTCACCGCTTATTGATGTAATGATAAGTGGTGAACTGTTTTCCTCAGTCGCAATTGGATTTGGGCTTAGAATCGCTTCAATGCCTGTCTCCAGGCTTGCACCATTCTCATCACCAGCATTACTGGAATTTCTGGTCATACTATTCAGAGACAGCGCAGTGAAGAAATGGAATTAGAAGTTCCTCCGCTCTCATAAAATATCGGTATTAACTAGCACGAATTGGAACTTGATTGATTGGAACCCATTCTTTCCACTTCCTTTCAATACCGAGTACTTCGGTCTTGCTTCGGTCTGGTTGTTCAATTAGCCCCGATCGAGGAGGTTCCGGGAAGATCCAAGCTAAAAAATCATCAATCTAAGACTTTTCGCGCGCGCCCTTTCCGTTGATTGATTCTTCCCTTCTTTTTCCCCTTTTGCTGCGTGTGGGTAAAAAGTGAATGGACAACAACTTTTCTCTATCTTCAATCTGACAGTAATCATGAAAATGTTGTCGCCCTTCTATTGAGACTGTTTTTGCCGTTTAAGTTTAAATAGATTAAATCAGTAATCATTGTGAATTATAATTCTTTTAACTTGACGATAGCGAGGGATGAAGTGATATGTGGACTCCTCCACCGCAAACACAGCAAGCTTCTTTTGCTGTTTTCCCATTATTTTGGGTCTGACTAACGAAATTGCAATATAATGATTTACCATTGCTGTCCAGATTTGACGCGACGTCATTTACATTGTTGCAATTGAATATTCCATGCACTACCCACTGTGATTCATCAACGCATTGTGACGGAGTTGAAGAAGGTAACGTTGTTGGAGACACTGAAGGCGTTTGTGACGGATCATTTGAAGGGGTTTTAGACGGAACTTCAGTAGGAAATTCGGATAGAGTGTTACTTGGAGAAAAAGACGGAGGCTGTGTCATAGAGGGAGCGGTAGAAGGTGCAACTGGAATTTTGTCTGATCCTCCGCAAGCACAACATGCTTCTGTACCCGATTTTCCATTAGAGATTGTGGCCTTGATCAAATCACAAATATAATACATTCCAAAGTCAAAGTAATTTTGAACTTCTACACAACCAATGGTTCGACCTGGCGAAAATTCGTAAACCCAATTTCCTTCACTGACACATTTAGATGGACTAGAGGAAGGCTCACTAACAGGATATTGCGAAATCGAAGGCTCCATACTAGGGGCAATTGATGGGAACTGGGAAGGCGACTTGCTTGGGGCTGACGTTGGCATCGCACTTGGCTGTTCCGTTGGTTCCATTGACGGAACATAACTTGGAACAAACGATGGTGCTGTAGACGGTAATGAAGAAGGTTGAACTTGAAAAAGATCACTTCCTCCACATATGCAGCAAGCTTCAAAGACAGTTTTACCATTGATGTAAAAGCTGGCGAAAAGCTGACAAGCAGTCGGAGTGTGTTCTGCTAAGAGTTCCACATCTCCGCACCCTTCACCTGACGGTGTAACCCACCCAGGTTCATTCGGGCATTTTGACGGTTGAAATGACGGAAGTGCAGATGGACTTATCGACGGAGAAGAAGATGGCAAAGAACTTGGACCATCCGAAGGACTCGTCGATGGCAATGCCGTCTTACTTGGAGCTGCCGAGGGGTTATATGACACCGAAGGTGTTGCCGAGGGAGCAATGGGTATATACTTTGAGCCACCACAAATACAACAGGCCTCATATACCGATTTTCCATTCGAAATGAAATTTTGGCTGCCGATGAAATTGCAAAAATCTTTATTGAAATTCTTTTCAACAACCTCGGTAACATTTTCACACCCGAAATTCTGAAAAATTGCCCAGTCTGGCTCATCTTTGCATTCTGATGGTTTGGCTGACGGCAACGGAGACGGCTGAGATGAAACTGAAGGCACAAATGAAGGAACATCAGAGGGTTGGGATGACGGAAAATTTGAAGGCTTAGATGATGATGATGGCACTGATGATGGCGATATAGACGGAATATATGATGGGATCAATGATGGCAAAGAGGATGGATTGCTACTCAACGAAGGAAATCCACTTGGAAATGCTGATGGATTGCTACTCAACGAAGGAACCTCACTGGGAGCTGCAGATGGATTGGAAGAAGGAGCCCCAGATGCTGATGGGTGCATAGAACTTGATGGCATCTGAGAAGGCATGAAAGAAGGTTCA
>Ga0115005_10000987_pt1 | contig 22372 bp, 14 predicted proteins | sample ArcOceMetagenome_FD_87163 | JGI IMG/M metagenome (GOLD analysis project Ga0115005, IMG submission 87163) | Marine eukaryotic phytoplankton communities from Arctic Ocean - Arctic Ocean - Greenland ARC118M Metagenome | ecosystem: Environmental > Aquatic > Marine > Oceanic | place: Arctic Ocean...
ACTTTTATGAACTTCTTCGTCAATCCAATCCATCCCAAGAAGTATCTTGTAATTGTTGAAGATGACATTCATCAACATGTTTACTTGGCAGTTACCTGTTGCTCCAATGGCCAGATTAGCCATGAACTCGCCTGCTCTCAGCACCGCGCAATTTGCAACGATTACAACTTTTGGAATCAAATCTTTGGGTTGGGTCGCTTCACTTTGTGTTCCAACAGCTCTGAAAAATCTCGCTGTCTCTTTCATGACCTTGATTTCCGCATTGATTTTCACTCTATTTCGTAACAACAACTTTTCACCACAAGTCCTTTTGCTATCAGTATAATTGTATGCAAGTGTGGACCAAACTGGAACTCCAAATTCAAATAGGTAATCTATGGCTATTTCCGGGCTTATGCTGGCAGCATAATCATGAAGCTCATGATCAGGAAAGGGGTGACTGTTTTTCCTGTAGGGGCAGTTAAGGCCAAATTGATGTGTTTGTGTTTCAATTGAACTCTCGTTAAAACTGGTGTATTCAAGATACGGTTTTATTTGATCTTTGCTGAGTTTCACGAAAACGGCCATCTGTTCTTCGGGAACAAGCTCTGTATCATTATCGGAACCATTCGGCTGATATTCAATGCTACCAACTTCACCACAAGATATTGAGTTCATGAGGAATAGATCTTATTCAGTTGAATGGGCAAGAAGAATCAAGAGTTGAAGCTTCTTGGATAGCTTGATCGATTGCGTTGATTCAAATTGATCTTGATGTTGTGGGTTTGTTGAGAGCCCGTTCGAAAGCGGCGTCTTTTTAAAATTTTATTTTTATTTTTCAAATTCCAAGTCCCATCCTGATAGAAAAATAAAATCGGCCCGCCCGCGCGGCCGGTCGTCCTCAGAGCTAAATTAATCTTCGGCGAGATCCAATTACTCGCTGTTTGACAAAATCGATTCCCACAAATCAATTCTGCCCAAAAAACTTTGCAGGTGTACAACCAACACACTGCTGCAACAGATTGATTGAAGATGATGAACCTTAATGATTCCTTCCCTCTTCTGAAAAAGCTATCAGGTTTTGCTTCCACACCCACCGGGATTTCAATGAAGTCTAAGAATAAAAAAATGGAGCAGATTCGACAGAAGTTGACTGTTGATACCAGTATCAAGAATGCTACTAACGAGAGTGACCCTACTACTCCAGCGACTTATACATTATCACCAGGTTTGCCCAAGAGCCCAAGACCAAACTTAACGCCGGAAACAGCTAGTATTGTTCGTCGCCCTGTATTGATGGGTGGCAGAGGACGCTCCGATCACATTGATACAGACGTTACTTCAAGGCAGAGAAGTTTGACTCCAACAACCAGAAGAAGACAAAACAATTGTCCTCCCTCCCCCATCATGAACATGATAGCCGATTCTCGTGACGACTCACAATATGGTGGAAGTATCGGGCACGGAGATGACATGGATGATGTCCTTATCCATCGTTACCTTTCTGAAAAGAGCAAGGTACGTGCATCTGAAGCCAAAAATGTCATCCTTCATTCGCATATTGATGAATTGAATAGACATATTGATGATCAAGGTTCTCAAGCTGAGAAGGATAGAGCTGTAGCAGAAACTAAGATTTACGAGCAAGGAAAGATGGCCAACTCTCTTGAAAATGCAATCAAAGATCTCCGAGATCAAATCTCCAAACAATCTTTAGATCATGAAAAGCAGACGAAAGCAGTTGGCACTGACGTTGAGCATAGATTCAAGTCTATTCGCAAGGAAGGAGCCAACGCGATTGAGGCTTTGCAAAACGAGTTTACTGGCGTACAAATGAAATATTCTGCATCACAAAAGATGCTGGAGGAGGAAAAGAATAATTTGTCTCAAATGACTGTCCAGTTTAACGAGATGCAGAATCGTTCTGAACGTGGAACTAAGGTTCTTGATGAACAGGTCCGAGAGACTAACGCTTTGAAGCTGAAAATTGTCCAGATGGAGGAAGAAAACGCAGCAATTAAAACCTCCAGTGATGGAGAAGTAGAGATGCTTCGCAATGCACTTGACAATATTAACGAGATGCTTGATTTTCAGAATTCGAAAGGAAACGAGCTCTCTGCAGAATTGAAAATCATGTCTTATCATTATGTTCAAAGCATGGAGAAGCTTGCCGAGGAAAGTGCAAAGACAGAGAATCTCCTGAGAGAGCTTGATACGATCGAAGGCAAACTAAAGGACCAGATGAAACAAAATACAGTTGTCGCTAGTCAGCTTGAAAAGATGGCTAGAGGATATATCGACACTGACGGAATGCTTGAAAAAGAGAGGTCAGATGTTGAGGATCTCACTTCAAAGTTGAACATTATTAGAGTTGAACTTGCCGAAGAAAGATCGAAGTCAGAAGAGCTCGCCACTGATCTAGAGGCAACTACTATGTCGTTAAGAAAGGGCACTGATGACAATCTAAAATTAACAGGCGTAGCCTCATCATCGAGCTCTGAGCTTGCCTCTGTAAAGAAAACACTTGCAAAATCACTTACAAAGGTCAAGAGCCTGAGCAAGAAGTTGAAAGAATCACAAGCTCTCTGTACCAAAACTGAAGATGAACTCAAGAAGGAACAAGAACAAAGATCAGTTTTGGAAACTGAATTAGGAGAAGCAAAGGAAAAGAACATATCAAATCTCGCCGATCTCACTGCTGTAAAAACGAAATTGAACGAAGACGCAAAAGCATACTCCGTGATCTCTACGCAGCTCAAAGAAAAGACAACAGCTCACGATGCAATTGACGCCGCTCTCCGCAAGGAACGTGCTGACTACGAGAAGGCCGTAGAGGGGGGGAATGAAGAGAACGTCTCCCTTTCTACACAACTAAAGAGTCTCCAAGAAGATTACTCTAACCAAAAGGATTTGGCTGCTGCACTCAAAACCGATTTGAATGCCACCAGAGAGCAGTGTGATCATTTGAACGCTACTGTAAGAAAAAAAACTGAAGAGTCTACAAGTTTGCAAAAGATTCTTGCAACAGAGAAAGAAGAATTCGCAGAAAAAAGGACTGAACAGGATGAAACTATTTTCGCCCTTACCAACGAGCTTGAATCCCTGGAGACGAAGCATACTGCGTTGTTTGATAATCTTGTTGAAACCGAATCGAAGCTCCAGACAACAAAGGAATCTCTGGAGAACACTAAAATATTGCTCGAGAGGAAGGAGGCTGAATTTGAACCCATCGAAAAGATGCTGAAGGAAGAAATCTCGTTGAAGGATGAGGCTTTAAAAAGAGGACAAGAGAAATCTCATGAACTCTCTACGCAATTGGTTGAGATGAATAAGAAAAACAACGTGCTGCATTCTACTTTGGCGGGAACTGAACAGCGCGTGATTAAGACGGAAGAACAATCGCAGTCTCTTCAAAATGAACTAATGGAATATCAGCGAAAATGTAAAAAACTCTCCCTCACTTTGGACAGGGAAAGAAATGGGCCGGCTCAACGTAAATTGAAGGTAGCAAAGAGAATGATCCGGGCTGAGAAGGACCGCTACCTTGCTGTTCTTAACGAAATTGAAGCAAAAAATCTTATCATCGGTCGCATTGAGAATCAATCGGAAACCTATAAAAGTGGGCTGATGGCGACTAAAAACGAATTGAAAATCGAGAAGGAGAAAAAAGCCACTCATTCTGGTCGAGCGCTACAAGATCTCCATAAACAGTTGGAAGATGAACGGAAAAATGTCAAGAAAGAGAAAGAACAACTTCGAACAACACTTAAAGCAGAGAAATCAAAAGTCAAATCGTTGACTATGCGTCTCTCTGCTGCGGAAGGATCTTCTGAAGGTGCAACTGAAGTCTCTAGAGCACTCAAGACACAATACGATACAAGTGAGCAAGTAAGAATGCTGACCGAGAAGAACGAAGAGCTTCTTGCCACTGTAAAAGAACAGAACAAGGTAGAATCGGTGCTTAAGAAGCAGCTAGTTTCTATGGAGAGCAAACTGAGAGAAATTGTGCACTCAATGGACACGATGGCTCAATATTGCAGTGGACTTGAAGAAGAGAGACGCGTTCTGAAGAGGTCGTTAGAAAACACTCATAGTCCAAACAAAGCCTTCTGCGGCATCGACAATGCCGAAGATAGTGATGGTGGCGACGAAGATACTCTTGACGGAAGGTCCTTGTCAGATTTTTCTGTTGCACAAATTCCAGCACCTCGGCAAACACACCGGGAATTTCTAAAGAAAAGGACGGCAGTTTCCAATGTAGATACAGACGGGGAGAAGATCGAGTTGACGGTGGACACGAGACATCTTTACGATTAAAAATGGTGATTTTGGTGATTGTGTTGTGTAATGGTGAAGTGTCTTTCGTTATCTTCCCATCCTACAGTATTACGTGTACGTGTAATCTAATTCGGAAGAAGAATGCGAGTTTTGAATTTAAAAAATAATAAAGTTTATTTATTAATATTTAAAAAATATGAAATGATTTAGATTTGAGACCGTAAATTGAAAATGCATTTATTATACATGAGTACTGTTACACCTTGGTTCCATGTACTACACCTACGTGTAGATTGTAATGATGTGGAATGTATGTATTCAGTACCTACACCATACGTGTAGTGAACGACGCGTTCTTCTTCTCTCCACAAAAGTGCAGCAAATGTAAGCACGAATGGACCGCATATGATAGCCATCACGACCACGCTCTCGGCTCGGGGGCTGGTTCAAAACTACAGTAGCAACATCCAAAATCCATGTGAACTACCACCAACCAAAAGATTCCCACCCCCAAACTGTTAGCTTTCTCAAGGTTTTTGGAGATTGAGTCCCAAAATGGTGAAACAAACCTACTCTTCTTCGAGTGTTTTGAAGTTCCAGGGAGTGCTATTCTTGATTTTACGCATGGAATTCCGTAATTCCTTCACTGTCTCCTCGAAGAAAGAGCACAGCATTTTCCAGAACTGTTGGGTTGTGCGATGTCAAGCCATTTATTTGATTCTCTGATCACTTGAAACCTCTTCTTCTTCTAATTCAATCCAACCTCTGGGGAAAATGGCTCTTGCACCCACTTTTAGGGTGCCAAAACTGGGTGGGGATCTAGCCCCCATTTCTCATTGTTCTCAGCCTCTCATCGAAGAAAACGACCCGCGTCCATCATCGTCGCGTCGTTCAACCGCAAAAGATGGCGCGCCATCAGCTTGAGCCATTTTAGCTGCATACTGTAGCGCCAAAACAACACTTCTTGAACTGATTTCAACCCGAAAATGTTGCCCCTTTGATTTGCTTCTTGCGTTCTCGAAAACAAGGGAACAACAACAATCAACAAACACCACCCGACCCGCCGCGCCCGTCCAACTTCGATAAGTTTTGAGCCCTCCTGATTGAGGAGCAGAGAGAAATAGATTTGGAAGCAAATCAAAGTTAATAATCATAAGCGCAAGACGTATCTGACTCCGCAGGCGGTGACAAATAAAAAGTTTCCAGCTTCATTACTGCTCGTATCGTTCTGCTCCGTTCTGATTGACTGAAAAAGAAAGCATCACTCCATCCACATCAACATTTCACTCCAACACCCTGGACGGACATATAAAAATGGGAAGCCGAGGTTCAAATGGAATGGATTGCCTTGCATCTCTCGACAAAGTACGCACGCCGCCAACCGGAAAATCAGCTGCTTCAAGAAAAAAAATGAAGAAGAGAAAATCGGCTGGCAACGCTATCAACGAACCCGGGAGTAGCCTGCAACAGCGCACTGCGGATTCAGCATTGAATAGGAGCGGCAGTAACAAGAAAATCAGAAAAGTAAATAACCATTTCAGAAAAAAAAGTTACGCTAAGAGAGGGCACGCCAACGACTTTTTGGGCCAGGCCCAACAAAAACAGGGCTTTGACGGAGCGGTTGCCCCACGCAGCCAGAGGAAAGATATTGCAAACACAAAGTCGAAACGAGCTCAAACTAGAGAAAACTGCAAAAAAAGTAGCGTGTGCGAAATTGATCTGGATGACTCCAGTTATGATTTCATTGGTACCGGTACGCCAGATGGATTCCCCAGTGATGAAGATGAAGGGAAAGTTCTATCGCAGGACGAGAATGACTCACGTGCTCACGCAAGAGATCCGTTTTTTCTCGATAGTGATAGCGATTCAGATGCAGAACCTTGGCCATCCAAACCATCATCGGCGAGCAAACACATGGGTGATGCTGACACTCAAATGATCACGCAGAATCTTTGTTCAAAGCCGAAACTCAAACTCAAGAAAATCAATGGGAAATCGAAACTTATACGTCGACCAAAGCCTCCTACCAGTGGTGGCGTAAAGCCCGATGATGACATTTTATCTGTATCAAGTTCAAGTGGGAGTCAATTTGAGAGACCAAACAATATTCCGGAACGAAAAGGACGTCGAGGAAAGTTGGCTTCCAACGATTATGAACGAAGATCAGATGATGAACATGTAAATTCTTCAACAAAGAAACGTCGAGGAAAGTTGGCCTCCAACGATTATGAACGACGATCAGATGATGAACATGAAAATTCTTCAACAAAGAAGAAGTCTCCAGGAATTTCGCCCGGCAATTTTTATGAGAAGGCGAAAGAGACGATAGGAGCAGCGGCGAATTCGATAGGAAACGCTTTTGGGTCGGCTATCAGCTCTGCTGCTTCCACTCCGTCGCCAAAGAAAACTAAGAAGAGTCAGTCGCGGAGACGACATCCTTCTGCTCGTGTACTTAGATCTAAGAGGAGCAAATCAATTCAAAAGAACAGTGTCATCGTATTGAGTAGTGACGAAGAGAGCGATGAAGAGTTTGTTGATGATATCAATTTGAATCATCATGACGACGACTTTCAGACGGAAATTGGCATTGCAAAGGCCCTCAGCATGTCGCAGGATCAAACAGAAAGGAGAAGATCAGCCCGTGTGGAGAAGAAACAGATGGGGGGACGAGAAACAGTAGAAGCTACAAGGATAGCGATCGGAAACAAAGTATTTGTCGATTCTTGTAAGCTCAGTTATCAACCTGGAACACAGCGTCCATTTTTGCGTTTGGAATGCAGAAGATTACCATCATCGGAAGAGCTGACGACTCACAATATATTTTTTGATGAGGATGACATAGTGGAAGTCCAATACTTCATAACCGAAGATGAATCTGAAATCGAGTCCGGGTCTTGTGGCGAAGATGAAATTCCACGAACTGTTTCCTGCAAGAGCAATGCGGAGGCAAGCAATAACGTTGAAAGAAATAGAGAGATTCAATCTAATGTGGATGATAACTCTAAAGTCGACCAGTTTGCGTGCGAAAAAGAACTCAAAGATGACAAGAAGGATGTTGTCGATTTGGACGCAGAAGGTGCAGATGGGATGAAATCTTGCAATGACAACAATGATGCGCAGATAAGAAACCATGACATTAAGGATGCTGTGGATTTGGACGCTGGTGAAGCACAGATACTAAACGATGAAGACGAACCGAAGATGGAAACCAGTGATAGCACTGTAAAAGCGGGGGCAAATACTATTGTCAGAGACAGAAAGAAGAAAAAAGCGTCGACATACGAGGAAATGAATTATCTGATTATGAGAATAAAACCCAGTGAGAAGAATGGCTTATCAGCTTACAGTAATGCATACCTGGCAGACAATAAAAGAAATACTCGAAAAATCGCCCTAAAAAAGCGTTTCGTAGTTTTGGAAGTAAGAGACAGACTTGCCTTCGAATCACTCATCACCAAGTTCCGTGACGACGCAACGCTCGGTCCATTGTTCAATACCGTTCAAAAACTTGGTGCACACGAGAAGGATAGATTTATTCAATCTTTATTAGTTCAAAATTCCGAGAAACGAACAAGGTCAATGGTATCGCGTCGACCTCAATTCAAGGAAGATGAGACAATTTTGGTGTACCCATTTCGCGCTACAGTTGCAGAATTGGATTCTGCAGCCGTGGGCCTGATAGAAACCGCTGGCAGATTGCCCGTAGAAATTGACAGTGTTAACAGTGATGCAACTGATGCGCCTACCAGTGACGAAACCGTAGTTGATGGCGGTGTGGCAAACAAGACACATATGGTTACCATCCGAGGTGAAGATTTTGATCGTCTTGTCCCTTGCGAATTCCTTAATGATACTCTGATTGATTTTTGGATGAAATGGTACGTATAAAACGGCCGACTTGCGTTTTCCTAGCACGGCACTTCTTCATTTTGCATTCTAACACTGTATCTTTGAATCAATTATTATCTCTTACGCTGTCAGGATAACGAGGAAGATGGGGGCAGACGAAAAACTCATCCATGTCTTTACGACGCAATTTTTCAGCAGGCTTGAAGACAAAGGAGTGGACGCAATTACTTCTTGGACTGCAAAGAAAGGGATAGATATCTTTGAAAAGAAATTCGTTTTTATTCCAGTGAACAAAGATATCCATTGGTCTTTGCTTGTGGTTGTGAACCCTGGCAAGATACAGAATAAGGTTGATATAGAAAGTGACAATGAAGAGGTTGAATTTCCATTCATTTTATTTATGGATTCATTACGAGCTCACAAAAAGAAAAAACTAAAGAATTTGGTCTTTAAGTGGCTCAACTCTGAAGCCAAACGCCTTGGAAAATTCCAGAAGCTTCCTGGCAGTAAGAATGGTATTTTCAATAATCTCAATATGCCGGTCATCGATCCAAAAGGTAAGTTCTGGTCTGTGATGTTTGGTCTCGCACTGAATTTGTGCTTTTTTTTGGATTATATCATCTCAACTGTTCATTGCGCAGTTCCGGTCCAAGACAACAGCTGGGATTGTGGAGTATTTGTTTGCAGGTATGCTTACGGTATATTGCGTCTTTTCGATCAGAGTTTTGCTTGCAAACCTTCATTTTGGCGAATCCCCGCGAATCAGAAAAAGCTGGGAGAAAAATGGATTGCAGACACTCCAGAATTTAATTTTGGTATGAGTGACATTGCTAGGTTACGCGATGAAATAGCGAAGTTGATAGAGGAGCTGTCGAACATTTACAAGAAGAAACAGGAACAGAAGAAGCAAAATAGGTTGAAAAAGAAAGAAAGCAGCGATACAAAATTTCAGCATGGGAAAGGACCTGCTGATATCGATATTTGATTTTCTCATTCAATAATAATCAAAATGAGTGGTGTACACGAACGTACTGTACCAGTCTATAACCAAGCGCTATAACGCTCTGTAGTTGCCGAACACCCAAATCACAATATTTGAACATATATTATTTTATTAATACGTAGCTTCATGCGTGATAAAGAGCTCAACATGTAAAATGAGACATGACAAATGAACGTGATATCCAGCAAGCTGATGATGGGTACACCTTAAAAAATGGTGGTCGGACAATCCGTTGAATGGAATGTAAGAAATATCTAAAAAACACCCGCCCGGCCTCGGAAATTTGTTGTTTGTGGTGTGGTGGTGATGGTCAGGAGTCATATGTACTGTGCATACTAACTGACTATACTGAATAGTGAAGAAGTTGTTCATCCTGGCGGCCGGGCAAAACAGAGACACGACAAATATTACATACAACTGACAATTGAAGTAGACCTACAGTAATAGCTCAAGAGCTAGAGTAGCTCAAGCTAGAGGAGCTAGCTCTACTACTAGAGCTACAGACAGTAGTTGTTCATCTTGGCGGAAACGAAGACACGACAAATATTTTGCGCGCGCAAAAGATTTCGAAGCTCAATCCCGTAAAGTACAGGAAAGTGCCGACGGATATGAGATAAGGCAACGTACGACGGACATGAAGTTTTTCTTCTTTTGCTTCAACCTCGCAAGCGACGCAAGTACCGGTAGCAGTGGAGCTTCACTTTGATTACAATTCAAATACTTAAGATCATGACTGAAGCAACCAAACCTCTCCTTATTCAGTCCATGGCTCTGGGTGGGACTGCTGCAGCTTTTGCTGTCAACTTCACGGTAGGTTATTGTGTCATTTTTAGATCTTCAATAGATGCTTGTGGTCAATTGTCACTAAGATTTTTTCATTCAGCATCCCATCGAAACTGTCAAGACCAGGATGCAAGTTTCCGGCCTTGGAGTTGGGAAGACTGTCTCTGACCTCATGGCGAAAGAGGGAATTACAGCGTTTTGGAAGGGAATTCCTTTTGGTTACGGTCGCGAATTGTCTTACACTAGCATCAAACTCGGTGCTTATGCACCTGTAAGAGATATGATGGGCGCAGGTGAACCCGACAGTCCTTTGTACTTAAAGTTCCTCGCCGGTGCTCTTACAGGCGGTGGGGGGTCGATTGTAGGTAATCCTTTTGATGTATTGAAAACTCTTGCTCAGACCAACAAAGGTGATGCCTCTCTCGGTTCACTTGTGGGGAATCTGTACAAGGACCAGGGAATGGGCGGTTTCTACCGTGGTGTACAAGTTAACATCATGAGAGCATGTATTCTTAATGCAACAAAGATGGGCGTATATGACATTGCAAAGGGGAAGGTTTCTGAATCTTTTGGGTGGAATAGAAAGGACCCAAAAACTGTATTCTGTAGTTCCTTCATTGCTGGTTTCTTCATGACCATTACTGTTGCTCCTGCGTAAGTTACAGAACTATTTGATACCTTGTTGCCGAGTGGACTGACGTTTGTGCTCATGCGTTGTTTCCTCATCGTTTCACTTTACAGGGATATGATCAGAACCAAATTGATGAATCAGCCAACTGACAAAAAGATTTACGATGGGTTTATGGACTGTGCTATGAAGACTGTGAAAGAGGGAGGTGTTTTGAGTTTGTGGCGTGGTTTTTTCCCCATTTGGGCCAGGTTTGCTCCGCAGGCCACTATCCAGGTAAGTTGTTGACCTTTGGCTTGTTTATAGTCTGATATAGATGCCACTCTATGTACACCTACACATAAACATACTCGGAATTTACTCACATCATTCTTCTTATTCAGCTTTTAACGATCGAAAGTATGTACTCTTATTTGGGATTCAAGGGCATCTAAAAGAACATAATGATTTACACAATCAAATGTACATGCTCATCGTGTTGACGTTGACGTTGAGGCTAAGCAGAGTTAGCGACTATGTGCTTCCGAGATGTAGGCGTTACTCGCATTTAAAAATTTCAAAAAAATCAAATCTCTTCTTCATCATTATATTTGATTATATTATCCTATCACTTTTCAAAATGGCACTGACGTTTCTCTAGAAGCGAGATCGATTATGAGATCAGCTAATACAATTTCAAATCACTAATATCGCAAATGACATGAGAAAAGGTACGCGTACATAGAGATAACTTTCATAATGTAGACATGGCCATCGATGTAATTCCAGGCAAGTTTTTAATAATATAGTCTGATTTAGATGCCACTCTATGCACCTACAGTACTCGGAGTTTACTCAACCCATCTGTTTTTTGTAGCTTTTGACGATCGAAAATATGTATGATACAATGATTTGGGGTTGATTCAAGGGCATCCAAAAGAATACGATGATTTTGATTTAGCTTAGTAAAAATTACGAAGAAGAAACGGTTGAAAGCTTTGGTACGAAGTTGGTGGTTGAGATATCATTTTACACGTTTTTATCAATACCATAATGGCTCATTACACGTAGTGTTATTTTGATCACTTTTTCATGATGTCCAGCGTGTAATCGTAATTGTGTAAACGATGAAACCATGTGCTTCCTAGAAGAGAAGCTCATTTGTGACAGTAACTGCGGAATTGACGGCTCCCTACACAACCGTTTTTTTCACGTTCGGATAGCAACAATGCAAATTCAAATGACGGCCAGACCCATGCAAAGTCAAGATCGATGCAACCATTAATGTTGTTCTGAAGCCTATCTCCAAGTTTTCACTTACCTCGAGTAATGTCCATCTCTTCTTGGAAAGGTTTCTGGCGACGATGAGACCATTTAGTACCCCACCCCCTATTATGAAATCGAGGGGGGTTGTATTGGTGCTACTGTTCGCCGGCGACGTCATCGAATTATGTTATGTATCATGAAATCCTGGAATGGGAAACCTGGAAATTTGGATTGTCAGATGGAGTGCCCAAAGATGCAAATATTAGTCATGATACTAAAGAGACATACTCATCAGCAAGCACCTACGCATAGATGACAAAAAGAAAGATAATTGTAGGTGTTTCGGCGAGGAGGACAAGCATGCCAATGTCTGGTGCGCAAACGCTGGATAAATTGAGGAAGTTGAAATGCAGGGTTTCACCCATAGACGAAGCTTCAAGGATGCACTTTTGCTCAAACACGAACTATTTTACTTTTGCTCAAACACGAACTACTTTACCAACAGGAATAGACCACAAGTTAAGTTAGAAAGATGAATTCTTGATTTTTAATAGGCGACTCGGCTTACTGTGGCCATTTGAAAAATATTCAAGTTTGTTTCGCTGTTAGTTTGCGGTGTCCTTCCGCAGAGGGACGGTCGCATTTCTTAATGTCAATCGGTGCTATGGGGGGCTCGATGAATCGATGATCACCATACGGTGATACATTGATACCACCAATCTGCGGGCGACGCTCGAAAATGAAAGCGATGCATCAGAAGTAGCTGAATAGCTTAGCAACCTCTCGGCAAGATTTTGTATTCGGAGGGATATGGCGCATATCAATTTGGTTCCACTTAACCCAACCGGTGGCTTCGAAGGGAGCTCAAGTGAAAAAAATGGAGCGAACGAATTTTCCACATTGCTATTGTACTCCGATGGTTCGCGGGATATTGATCTATACTGGTTGTGGTCAACTCAAAGCTGCTGTCAAGAAAAAGGAAGATCAAGAGCAGTGACAGTGAGAGCCTCGTGAAAGAGGAAGTATCCTTGAAGGTCGAGATGGAAGATTCTCTCACAACTCTAGTCTAGATGTCATGGTTGACATTGGAGGGGGTACTCAAATCATTCGGTGTACAAGTCTCCCCTAAATTTAAACAAAATCTAAACCTATGATCACGTTACGTTGAGTAAAGCTTTGGACTGAATAACCCCTAGTTGTATCAACCTCAATGGCGAGGGGACTTTGCAGACGGAAGGACATATGATCTAGGTAAGAAGCCGAGCAATTGTGTGAACCTGTAATCTGGGGCTGCTTCAATTTTACGGCAGCTTATACTCAACCATACCGGTGTTGGTACTATGTGAAAAAATGAGAACTATCATCTCACTCAGCCTGGAGAGTGATTTGGTCTTTTTAGAAATGAAGTTGACGCAAATTCAAAATGGGCAATAATAACCCACGAAAGTTTTCGGCAAAAATCCACTGAATGAGTTCCTTATTCAATTTATGCTCACTAACTGGTGGTGAGACAATAGGATGGGTGACGTACAGTATAGCAAAGCTCCCTCCAAGGCACCTTCAAAGAATCACAAGGCATCTACCAAGCCCCCCACCAAGACACTAAGCAAAAGGCGCCATCCTTGAAGCCTTCATTACCACCGAGGCACTATCCGATGAGCCCAGTGATCAGTTGCGACACATGAAAGGATTTTGTATAGTGAATGGATCAGGTTTTGGAGGAAATAATATTATGTTGTTTGTTCTGACTTCGATTTATTATTGGAGATGAGATTAGAAAGGAGGAATTTCGAAATTACGAGGCTAACAAAATATGGGCGGTGAATTGGGATGAGTATGACAAACCCTACTATCGTAGTAAATTACGAATATCTTAGACTACAGTATTCATGCCAGCTTCTAATTCCTCCACGATACTTGTGTCGTCTAATGTGATCTTTGCCAAAGAAATGAGAGACCTAATATCCTCAGCCTTTTGGCAAGCTTCAATAGTACTAGCAACTTGTTCAGAACACGACTCAATCTTTTCGTCGTCCATTTGGATGGTGAACACCTTCGACAGCTGCTCCAAAGTTGCGTAAAGTGTAATCATTGGACGCAAAGCTTTGGCATAATCTTCGATTGCCAAACCGCTTCGTTTCCCAATTGGACGCCTAACAGACGTACCAGACGGGCCTGAGTTATCGTCCTTCCAGTCAGAAAAAGAACTCGAACGTATCCTGCGCCCCGAACTTGGGGTCACACAGCCGCTCCCGTTGATACCAAGAGAATGTCTACGTCCGGCACATTGTAATAGTCCAGTAAGGAAATGGTCCTTATGTAATTCCCATCTTCTCTTCGGCGGTGGACTAGAAGGTGATCTTTCGGTGGACATAACGCTCATTGACGATAAGACTTCTTCTTCGTTCATTGAGTTCTGGAATAAAATACAGCAAATGGCAGCCATAGGACCTGCATCAGCGAATCCTTTCCGCATTTTCTTAATTTGTGAATTATCAAAGAGATCATTCGCTCTAAGTATAGAAGACGCAGTAAGAAATCCGGTTGACAGCCCTTTAGCATGTCGCACAGTTATTGGTGCATCGTGTTCGGCATCCCTGGCAAACATGTGTGCCAAAAATAAAAAGTGGAAAATAAGAGTCGCGTTGGAAGAAAGCGACCCTCCACCACAATCAATATTCAATGCTTCACCGTATGATATTCTCAATAATAGCAGACGTAAATCATTAAGGACATTCCATAACATTGATTTTGGTTTTGACCCTAGCATGTTTGTTATAGCCTGTTGATGGTCTGCAAGAGCATTTTCCATCGCCATAACAGGAACCTTTGAGTTTTCTTTCGAAATAAGAGGCAAAATAATATTGCAAGATACTCTTGAATTTCGGAGACTTGCTCCCTCCCATTCGGTTTTCGGTGCTTTTGGATGGTTACGATCAGCTGTACGAGCTCTAGTATGACAGGTACAGTGAATGGCATTACCAGCCGTTACTGTAGTGATCAAATTGCAGGAGGACCTAGACCCCATCACAGAAGAAGTCGAGGCTGCTATAGTAGATGCGCCATACGGAGTCGCTTTCAATAAAGCAGCCAGGTCTAGAGACGGTTGGTACCACTCAATATCTGCATCAGAGTCACGCAGCGATTCCGGTAGTAGTCTAGAAGGTGGCATTGAAAGTAGCATGAGCGCTCCATCTGCTGCACCACGCGCGCCACCCTTGCTGTTAGGTATGTTTACTTTTTTCATAAAAGCATATAGTCCAAGCATCTCAGAGGGTTGGTAGTTCCTACCCTCTTGACAAACAGCGCAAGTCAGACCACTTTCGTCTTCCATTGCTTCCATTTCCAGCATCCACAACGGTTTGTTGATTGCTGGTTTCTCTGAAGTTTTACCCTTCGTGATTACAGGGGAGGAATGTGTTTTCACTGATTTCTTTTTAGCTGAGGAAGCAGATCCCTCAAGATAGCCCCGATTTGGACTTTTCTCATTAGCCCCATCGCCAACTAAACGGCCAAAAGCACTCATTCCAGATAAAGCCTTTTTTCGCCGTTCTTGGGCAAGTTCTTTCTTTCTATCGCGAGTCTTTTTTCGTAAAGAAGCAATCTTTGACTTTACTTGTTCATTTTCATGCAACATGGTATCAAGGAGTGTCTCGGCAAGAATTCCCAAGCCATTTGTTTTGATATCATCTTTGTCCGATGTACTTTCAATCCAATGCGCAGCAGTGATAAGTTTCATATGTTTTTTCTTGTCCTTAGAGGACCTGTCATCAGTAGAGAGATATGATTGAGTTTCGTGATGTTCTGTGCTCAATCCGATCAAAATCTTAAACGCAGTTTGCAATCCGGTTCTATTGTAGTAAAGTTTCCATTCTCTTCGCTTCTTTACTTTCTCACTTTCATTTAGCTTGTCGCCTTTTGCAAATAATGCTGGTGACCACGGTGGTGGACTTGACGGTATTTTGGATACAATCAGTTCTTTGATATTTCTTACAAACCCCTGTCGAATTAATTCTGATCGCAACGTATCACAAACGGCAACAGGTGGTAAATGAATTGCGGCGTCTACAAATGTCTTCATCAGCACTGCTTTATTGCCACCATCTTGGTTTGCATATAACGACGAGTCACTTCCTAAGTATTCAACGTGTATATGACTTGAAAATTGAGCTGCAAGAGCTCTTGACTGCGCAACTTGGCCATATGTCAGGAAAGGTAAAAGCTTCGCGATAACTTTGCGAAGAGGAGGGCTCAAAGAAGTAGTTCGCAAAGATGAAAGAAGCATGGGCAGTGTCGACTCTTCGGATCCGTCACTTTCTGACAAACTGTCTGAATTCATTTCCACATCATCGCAAATGTTGTTCATCGACTTCTTTGTCATCTCAGCCGAAATATCGGACGATAGGGTCTCAATCAATTCTTGCAAAGCATCAGCAGTAGGATTATTTCCTACAGTGTTATTTTGATGCGGAGGACTACTCGTAGAAACCGACGCAATGTCGTCTCCTCCGTCATTGGGATCACTAGAAGACGCAACACTACTTCGTTGCTTTGACTTGTAATTCTTTTTAGGAGATTGATCAATTGAGTTCAGAACGTCCAGTAATAAACGCAATAGTACAGTCGGCGCTTGTGCATTGATAAGTTTCTTCCGGTTACCTGCGAGCATTGCACAATGCTGTAACAATGTGAGTGAAGGGCATGGAGGCGACTTCAAGAAAAGAGCCCGTGAAGAATTCTTTTTGACAAACTGCTTGCCACCTATCAGACTTGTTCGACCTATGTCATCACGACGTATTCTCTTCATTATCTGGCCAAGATGAGCCTCAAGCGATCGAAGGAGAACGCTCACTCCACGCCCCCTTGTTATCATTCGAGTTATCCCATATTCTTTTTCCATTTTCTTCTCAAACTCTTGAGACGTTGTGTTTGTGTCAGGCGGTGCATCAGGATCCACCAAATCACCTTCTGCAATGTTGTCTTCTGTTGCTTCGCCATCAACACCTGCTAAACGATATGTGACAACCATGGGGGGAAGTGCAGAAATTGGGGTATTCTCATCAAATCGTGCACGTGAGAGTAAACCACTTTCGCTCAAGCTTGTCCCTGACATGTATTGGCGGAAACAAGTATCAGGATTTACTGTTGATGTATTTTCTAGCAAATGGGTCCTCCATGCTGTTTGAGCTACCACTCGAAGTTTCAAATTCATATCCAAAATCTTGTTCGCGACAAGAAGTTCAAGTAGCTCTGCGCTATCTCCCATTTGTAACTCATTCGCAATCCGCTGTCTTAGGTCTTTGACTCTAGGTTCATTATCTGATGAATTTGAGGATGATCCTTGTTCTGTCTTGAGCGATGATATCAATATTGGGTTCTGCGACAAGGACCCCCTGAAAAATTCTTCTTGTGTTGGAGCTCTTCGCATGAAGACCTTAAGTTTTAGTGGTTTCTTTGGTGGCCTTACAATGTCGCAAATTGATTGCACTAGCGTTTGCTCCGCTGACGGCGTTAAGATGGTATCGCCATGCAATTTAGCGCGATAGTTGCGATTGGTCGATGATTCTTGTCTGGATTTGTGATGATGGGGATGATGATGCATTGGATGCTGTGCCTCCATTATTTCGATACCAGCACGTATGTAAGACTTGGAACGCCAGGACTTTGTATTATCACTCGTATTATTTCCTGGACTTGAACCATCTGACGGACTTCGTTGCCGAAATGATTCGCCAAGTGGACGGTGAAGTGACGACAACGAACGTACGTTTTCCAGCTCATCAACCATCATAAGGTGGTCATCTTGAAATGGATTCGAACCAACTTCCACTATGATGTTATCAAGCAGTTGACCTTCTTCATCACGATCGTCGTCGTCGTCGTCAACATCATCGTCTTCATCATCGTCGACATCATCACCGTCTTCTTCATCGTCGTCTTCTTCACTCTCAATCTCTTCATCTTCGTCGATTTCTTCCATCTGTACATCACTTTCAATCTCTTCATCTTGTTCTACATGAAATTGTCCGTCGTCTTCATCTTCCTGATTGTCGTCCTTAGTTTCGTCATTATCACCTCCATCTTCGTCATTTCCGTATTGATCATTGTTTTCATTATCATCTTCGCGGTCCTCCAATCCCATTCTGAATTCCATAAATCTTCCTAAACTTGAGGAAAGAGATTGAGACCCTGTGCCACCACTACCTGATCCTTCTCCGCCGTCTCTTCCACGGTCTAAAATAGATAATGTCCTCGCCATAACTTCCGCCGCAGACGAGAAGCCTTCCGATTGCCCCGAAGATGATCGCCCACCACTACCACCCACTGCTCTCATAATCGCCCTTGCAGTCGAGTTTGAATTGGAAGCACTTGATCTTTGTCTCTTGACCAACCGGCTCAACAGCTCACCGGGATCCTCACTTGCGTTCGCTGGATCACTTGATACAGGAACAACCCCCGATCTCGCCAAAGATGTACCATCATCCCTCTTGCGTTTCTTTGTCCCTCCACTAGAACTGGTAACATCGGCAGCCTTCTTCTCCTTATCTTTGGCACTCTTTTCTTTCTCTTTGCTGACGACCATTACTTCTGCGTGAATGTCCGTCATGCGAGCCAACATCCAATTGATCCGATCCACCCTCTTTTCGGGCATGAAGATGTAATCCTCTCCAGTGAGGACGGAACCCACAGAATTACTCGTATTAGCAGATGCGCTGGAATTGGCTGCTGTGACGCAATCGCTCTTTTTCAGAATTAAGGAAGCGGCCAAAAGACAACCGAGGGGCGATATTCTCTGGTCATTGCCATTCTCCTCTGAAGCAGTTTCCTTATCCTCGCTCACGCTATTTGCATCATCACGATCAACATTTATTTCTCTCCTCCACAACCAATTCAAAACCCCTTCATGCCTTTCTTTCCACTTATTCTCAGCCGTCAATACCGTCATTCTCAGACAAAAATCCACCAGAATGTAAATTCGCTTCTTGATCTCTTCTTCTGATCGAGATGGGAAGATCATGACGTTCGATTGAGATACGGCTGTAAAATAATGTCGCGGTTTGTGAATGGATGGTGATGTCAATGTGAATGCGGGTTTGGTTGTCGGAGTGGTTGGTTTTTGTTTGGACGTGGATGGTGTCTTGGGTTCCGATACCTCTGCCTCTGTCTCTGCTTCTACCTGCTCCTCCGCGCTCGTGTCCGTGTCCATAGCACTCGCAACATCACTCACTCCAACATTTCTACCATCTTCCACACCCTTGCAAATCATGAGCAGATGCATCAATGCTAATATTTTATCGCAGATCCAATCCAACCCACCCTCAATCAAAAAGGGGTAGAACCGCTCATTGCTATCTGTAACATAATGCGCCATGAGCCCATAGAGCTGCAGAATTCCCTCAGCATTCATGGCTACCGCATTGGCGTCGTCCTTGTCCTTGGCCTCTCCAAAAGTTTCCACGTCTCTCTCCACATCCGCACGACTGCCTGGAAAGAACGAGAAGAAGGCATCCATCTCCTCCCGGATGATATCCCACAGGACATTGACCAGTATCCTAACGCGGAGCGGATTGTCTGCCGCATGAAGAAGCTGAAGGGATGCATGCTGTCGGATGGGAAGGGATTCGGATTGGAGAGCGCGGAACATGAAATGTTGGGCTGCTGGTACCGGCCGTGATCTTGACCTTGTCGATTTGTTAGATACACGCATGACGTTCTTCCATCTTGTTTTGGATCTCGTGTTATTCTTGGTTCCTTGATTTGTGTGTGTGTTCTTGTTGCGGATACGTTGGATGTGATGGATTATAAAGGATCGAATAATTCGCTGTGCCGCACATTGTTTGAGGAGCGAGTGGATGATGGGTTTGGTGGTTTCGGGCGAGAGAGATGACAGGAGCGGGAGGACTATTTGTCCCGTCAATGATGAGGGCTTTTGACTGTTGCCTTTAGTACCTCTTGTAGGTGTCATGGTTGTGGTAGTTCTGGTAAGGTAATGGCAGTGCCAATGGCAACGTCAATGGTGGTAGGAAAAGTGATTGCGGGGTCGCAAACAGTACTTGGGTGCAGGGTGCAGCAGTCTGAAACTAAGTAGCTCGCTATTGAAATAGCTGAGCTTGATTTCTGATGAATCGAATGAATCGATTGCTTTCAATCGAGTGAAATAATCAAAATGGCTTGGAGGAGCTTTGTAGTTCAAGTTCAATCTAGTAGCGGCACTTTAACCTTCAACGCTTCAACTCTGTTCTCACAGGGGTGTCACTGTGTTGTGTCACGGCTAGTCACGGGCAACGTTATCGAATTTAGGAACTGAATGACTGAACTGACTTGACTGGCCTATCAATTATTGACTCACTCTAAATACAACACAATAAAATCGTTTTCTTCTTGGATGCAGAAATATTCAATGTATTTTAATATGGATGGGTGGAACGAGTATGACTCTCTATGAATGGGTACCAGTAACTTTGATTGAGGTGTTGTGAATGAATGAAGGCTGTGATGAAGTTAGTCTGTCAGGCTCTACATTTAAAAGTAGAGTACAGTAGCTCGCGCGAATTGCTGATGAGAGAAAGAAATTCTTTTCTACATTGCAATCTTGAAAAAGAGCAAAAGAGCAAAAGAGCAAAAGAGGGAAACAGAGAGAAAGAGGGAAATTTCCGAATATCCTTATCGGGTAGGTACAATACCAAAAATGAAACAAAGTCGAGCTGGTCGAGAGTATGTATGTACCGTACATACTGTAGTGGGTGATGATGACTGTGTGGGTTGTGTGTGTGTGTGATGTGTTCTGACCCGGCCGATGCGATCTTTCTCACATCATGTTCCACCGGTATCTTCCATGGATAGGCAATACCGCCGTGATAAGTCAAGTCAAACCAACTGTTCCTATTCATGTTCATAACAATTCCAGCCATGAAATTAGCAACAATCTTATTCATTCTCACCCCCCTCTCAGCAGCCTTTACCGGCATCACCAAAACCACAACTTCGTGTAGTAGAACTGCCACCACCAACATACCCACAGCTCTCTACGCCAAAACCTTCAACACACGCCGCAATTTCTTCACTACCCTCACAGCCGCATCCATCGGTCTAGCTGGCCTCCCTCTCCCGTCTCTCGCCACTGACGAATCGCCTCTCACAGACGTGTACTTTGGGGTAGGATGTTACTGGCACATCCAGCACGAATTCGTAGAAGCAGAACGCAAACTTCTCTCCCGCACCAATGCCCAACTCACCTCTCGCACCGGGTATGCTGGAGGGACTGCTGCGGATAAAGAGGGGCGAGTCTGCTATCATAATTTCCAAGGTGTTGCCGATTATGGTAAATATGGACATGGGGAGGTGGTCGGTATGACCATTCCCGAGAATCAGATTGGGAATTTCGCCAAGGAGTATTTTGATTTGTTTACTTCCAAGGGGGAGAGGGTGGATCCCATGGATCGAGGGGGGGAGTATAGGTCTCTTCTCGGATTACCAGGAGGGACGAATCATGCCATGTACAAGGAAGTGGAGGCTGCTGCGGAAGGCAAGGGGATGAGATTGGAGGCCGGTAAGGGAAATGATCCGGATACGCTTGGGAAAAAACTCGTGTATGTGTACGATACGCAAAAGTTTCCATTTTATCAGGCGGAGGTTTATCATCAGTTTCATGACGATTTTCAGAGTCCCGCTTATGGTAAGAAATACAATGATCTTGGCAACCAGGCATTTGAGGACGGGAGAGTCAAGATTACCGGATGCCCTGATCGTGTCTAAGGTTCATCATGTCCAAAGGAATGATGAAAGATATTAGGTCAATGTGGGATGTTTCGATGCTAAAGTATGCGCTAAATTTCATGTAAAATACCAAAATATTCATCATCTGACGACTTTACACGGCGTATGGTACTGCTGGTACGTATACTTTTGAAAATATTGACATGAGATAGTTGTAGCTCGCAATTTTGCATTTACTTGATAACAAGCGTCTCCATATACCGGGGGTACCTAGTATGGTGCATACTTTCAACTGTCAGATCTGACAAGAGTGAGGGACTTCACGTGTGAGAACTAGCCAGAAACCCATTATCCATCCAACACCAGATGGCGCAGAGAATGTATGCTCGAGGAGGCAGAGGGGACAGTTTTTAAATAAATAAAATATCCTCCTGTAAATTTGTAAATATCCTTGGAGGTAGAGTACGTGTACCGGTAACATAAATTTAATATGAACCTTTTTATCTATGTATCTAATAAATGTACTTCATATCGTCAGTTCAGACGATTGGAGAATATAATGTAAACAAGATCCGGGGATCCATCCTACTCAAAAGGGGTCGCAGAATGTAGACCAGACTGCAGAGAGAGAAGCTCTAAAATCGCAGAATCATCTGATCTCAGATTGATCACGGAAGGAATGGATGCGACATTGTCAGTTTCCAAAGTGTCTTGAAAAGTTCCATCCTTCACATTCTTCCTTCTAAAAACATTTCTCTTTGTTCTGATAGATGACGATTGCGTCATTATGCCATTGTTGAATGTAACATTCACATCCTTGACCTTACTAGAAAACAATGGGTTTCGCTTCCACCACTTTGTGTTGTCAATGAAAGAGTCGCAGTTTTCAA
>Ga0115005_10000990_pt1 | contig 22361 bp, 18 predicted proteins | sample ArcOceMetagenome_FD_87163 | JGI IMG/M metagenome (GOLD analysis project Ga0115005, IMG submission 87163) | Marine eukaryotic phytoplankton communities from Arctic Ocean - Arctic Ocean - Greenland ARC118M Metagenome | ecosystem: Environmental > Aquatic > Marine > Oceanic | place: Arctic Ocean...
ACGTATTAATCTGATTATCGGTCGCGGCCTCACCGAGAAAGCGCGCGAGACACTTGGTCTCGGCCCAACCGATCTTTTCCGCACGCCGGAACAACCCAAAGAAAGCGCAGCGGGTTTCTCGCTAGCACAGAAAATGGTAGGTAAAGCCTGCGGTGTTGAAGGTATTCGCCCTGGCACCTACTGTGAGCCTAAAATGACAACCGTGGGCTCGCAAGATACCACAGGCCCTATGACTCGCGATGAGCTCAAAGACTTAGCTTGTTTAGGGTTCACCGCCGATTTAACCATGCAGTCATTCTGTCATACCGCGGCTTATCCAAAGCCGGTGGATATCGAAACCCAGCACACATTGCCTGACTTTATTATGAACCGTGGCGGTGTATCGCTTCGCCCGGGGGACGGTATTATTCACAGCTGGTTAAACCGTATGTTGCTGCCGGATACGGTTGGTACTGGCGGTGATTCCCATACCCGTTTCCCACTAGGTATTTCATTCCCCGCGGGTTCTGGCTTAGTGGCGTTTGCTGCGGCAACCGGCGTTATGCCCCTTGATATGCCAGAATCGGTACTGGTGCGATTTAAAGGCGATATGCAACCGGGTATTACGTTACGCGACCTAGTACACGCCATTCCGCTGTACGCCATTAAACAAGGGCTGTTGACGGTAGAGAAAAAAGGCAAGATCAACGCCTTCTCTGGTCGTATTCTTGAAATCGAAGGCCTAGAAAACCTCACGGTAGAGCAGGCGTTTGAGCTTTCAGATGCATCAGCAGAACGGTCAGCCGCAGGGTGTACTATCAACCTTTCTGAAGCGTCAATCGCTGAATATCTGCGTTCAAACATTACTATGCTTCGCTGGATGATTAACGAAGGTTATGGCGACCCACGTACGTTAGAGCGTCGAGCGCAGAAAATGGAAGAGTGGCTAGCTAACCCAGAATTAATGCGTGCCGATGCAGATGCCGAGTACGCAGAGGTTATAGAGATTGATCTCAACGAGATCAAAGAGCCCATAGTGTGCTGCCCGAACGATCCAGATGATGCAAAAACCTTATCTGAAGTTGCTGGCGATAAAGTAGATGAAGTCTTTATTGGCTCGTGTATGACAAACATTGGTCACTTCCGCGCAGCCGGTAAGCTACTTGAGCAGTACAACAAAACATTGCCAACTCGTTTATGGATGTCACCACCGACTAAAATGGATAAAGCCCAGTTGATGGAAGAGGGCTATTATAATATTTATGGTCGTGTGGGTGTGCGCACAGAAATGCCAGGATGCTCACTATGTATGGGGAACCAAGCAAGGGTTGATGCTGGTACAACGGTCCTTTCAACGTCTACTCGTAACTTCCCTAACCGGTTGGGCGATGGGGCCAATGTATATTTGACCTCAGCAGAGCTTGCTGCTGTGGGCGCTATTGTAGGACGTATCCCAACAGCCGACGAATACATGGAATATGCCAGCAAAATTAACGCGATGTCTGGTGAAGTTTTCCGCTACTTAAACTTCGATAAAATGCCTAGCTTTAAGAAGGCTGAAGAAGAAGCGAAAGCGCGCATTATTCCAACATTGAATGTTGCCTAAAATAGTGTATAAACTACAAAGCCGGTGACCGTTAAGGTGACCGGCTTTTTTTATGGTGAAAAGGAATGTCTAATGGGAAAATCTTTCTTTATTGTTGCAGCACTTGTATTAACCTTAGGGTGTGCAAAAGCGCAGGTCGACCCTGTATCGTCGCCGAATTCAGTGGACTTCGAATCTATCACACTGGAGATAGGCGGCAAGCACTATGAAGTAGAGTATGCCAAAACCTTCGAACAGCGCGCCCAGGGTCTAATGTTTCGTAAAGCCTTATGCGTAGATTGCGGTATGTTTTTCAAATTTTCTAGCCCCAAATTTGCGGGCATGTGGATGAAAAATACTTTTGTTCCCCTAGACGTGGCATTTATCGACAGAAATGGCGTAATAACGGATATAAAACCTCTCACTCCCCACAGTTTGGAGTCGGTCGGATCATCGAAAGAGGTACTTTACGCGTTGGAAATGAACCAAGGGTGGTTTGCCGAGAATAATATAAAAGTAGGCGACCAAATTACGATTGATTAACTGCGCAGACCGCGCGGTTACTGCTAGCAAAAAGCTAGTTTTATTCTGGAGTTAAATATAGTGACAAATGCCTTATCGATAGCTAAGTTCGGTGGAACTAGCGTTGCGAATTACGAAGTAATGCAAAACTGCGCCCGAATTGTTGCCGGTAATGACAAAACGCGCATTGTGGTAGTAAGCGCTGCAGCAGGTGTAACCAATCATCTAGTAAGTTTAGCGCATACACCCATGACGCAGCAGCAAATTGAAGAGACCTGTCAGGCTATCATCAACATTGAACTTGCCATTCTTAACAAGTTAAAAGACAAAGATGCGGTAGAGCCGAAACTCAATGACTTGTTAGAAGAAATGCGTAGCTTAGCGTTTCACGAAGAAATACTTCATCGAGACGACTTGAAAGATCAGCTGCTTTCTATGGGTGAGCGAATGTCATCTCTGATGTTCGCTTCAGTGCTTGCAGAAGAGGGCGTAAAAACCATGAACTTTGACGTACGTAAGGTGCTGCGTACGGACAGTGAGTTTGGTGAAGGCGCGCCTCAAATTGAAGAAATAGAAAAGCTGTCCAAACAATTATTGGCACCTGAAATTGAGAACGCTATCGTTGTTACACAAGGCTTCGTCGGTGCAGATGAACAAGGCCGAACCACAACGCTAGGTCGTGGCGGTTCTGACTTTACAGCGGCCCTGCTTGCAGAAGCACTTGATGCGGAGTCCTGTGAAATTTGGACCGATGTAACTGGTGTATACACAACTGACCCGCGCATTACACCTGCGGCTCACCCTTTGCCAGAGCTTAGTTTTGAAGAAGCGGCGGAAATGGCCACCTTCGGAGCTAAAGTTCTTCACCCGGCAACTATGGAACCAGCGCTTCGAAAAGACATTAAAGTGTTTGTAGGGTCAAGCAAAGAGCCTGAAAAGGGCGGTACATGGATTGTGCGTGATTGTGAGCACGAACCACCGTATCGTGCTATTACTCGCCGTAAAGAGCAGGTAATGGTGACAGTGAAAACACCGAAGATGATGTATGCGCAAGGCTTCCTACAGCAGGTATTTGCCATCATCGCTAAGCACAAGCTAAGTGTTGATTTGGTTACGACCTCGGAAATCTCGGTATCTTTTACCCTTGATAACCCAGCAAATTCTGTGGCTCAGCGACTGAACAAAGAAACCATTGCCGAACTTGAGACCATCTGTGATGTGAAAGTGGAAAAAGGCTATGATCTTGTTACCGTTGTTGGTAACAACATGCAGACAGCTGTAGGCGTTTCAAGCAAAATTCTATCTGCGGTATCAGACTTTAACCTGCGTATGATTTGCTTTGGTGCTAACCCGCACAATTTGTCGTTCTTAGTGAATGAAACTGACAGCGATGTGATTGTTCGAAAGCTTCACACAACGTTATTTGAATAAACCCTTTAATTACATCTATTAAATTAAAACGGCCGCTTATGTAAGCGGCCGTTTTTTTCTAAGGCTGGACTGGTTTATTTAATTTCTACAGAAACGATGATCTCGTGGCGTTTATTCCAAGGAAGCGTAAAAGGCGAGTCATACCCCATGTAACTGGGCGCTCCGACCGCCTTGATATTGTTATCGCTCAACGTTTTAAGCAGTTTATTTTTAAACTCCTCTTTTTTATCGTCACCGTTTAGCCCAGAGTACCGAATTGCAGCCACCGTTCTTGCTGGCACGGTAACTAAAGATACATCTTTATGTGTTGGCACAGGGGCGTTCTCAGCACTGTATTTACTCGGTAAGAAAAACATCATTTTCTCTGACGATGACATCTCTACAGGGGAGGTCATTGAAATCTTTGTGGCGTCATTACCAACCTCTACAGGTGACGTCATTGACACATCAGTGTTCGTTTTGTTTTCACCTGAAATGTAATTAAACAAGAGCCTGAAAGCCCCGGTGTCTTGATTACCAGACGATTCTACGGCCATAGACGCTTCATAGTGTCTAATTTCCGTATCGTCAGAAAGTGTTTCGATGACGGCGTAAGAAAGTGTTTCTGTGTCTTTGTAATACGAAGGCTCGGCATGACTCATGGAAAGCGGTATCCAAAAAGCGGTGAATGCAGAAATAAGGCTAATTCGACGTAAAAACATATTTAATTAAAAAAGTTAGAAACTCATATTCTCATTACGTGTTTCCAGCTTTTTATGCTCAATTATATTTCCATTGAAGCACAGTGGTAGAAGATGGATGGGGTGATTTCGGCAAGCTAAAAACAAAAAAAGGGGCGCGCGCCCCTTTTAAAGTAGTATGTTGAGCAAAGTTACACTTTAAACTGCCTAATAGACTGCTGTAACTCGTCAGCAAGGCGAGCCACTTCATGGCTAGACTCAGACGTTTGTTGTGCACCTGCTGTTGTCTCTTCAGCGATGCCAACAATGGTTTCGAGCTTTTCACTGATTTCTTGCGATACCGTGTTCTGTTCACGCGCTGACTGCTCAATTTGAGAGCTTACGTCATGTGCTTTGTGCACCGCATCGGTAATGATATCCAGTGCCTGTGTTGCTTTTTCAGTCTGCGCAACGCAGGCTGCAGTTTGTTCTTTACCTTGCTCCATTACCGCTACAGCTTTCTCAGCCCCAGCTTGTAGTACTTCAATCATGGCATTGATTTCTTGGGTTGACTCCTGTGTACGGCTGGCAAGGGTTCTTACTTCATCGGCAACTACCGCGAAGCCTCGGCCTTGCTCACCTGCACGTGCAGCTTCAATAGCCGCGTTCAACGCTAGCAAATTGGTTTGGTCTGCAACACCGCGGATAACGTCAAGGATCCCGCCAATGCTCGCGCTGTCTTGATGAAGCTTATTGATAACGTCAGCAGCTTCCTGTACGTCGCGAGATAAGATCTCAATCGTGTTTTTATTTTCAAGAGAAATCTTACGAACGTTTTCCGCTTCTGCATCTGCATGGCGAATTTGGCTTAGTGTATCTTCAGCATTCTGAACGACCAATTGCGACGTTGAGTGCATTTCTGTCGTCGCCGTGGCCACTTGGCCAATTTGTGATTTTTGATCTTGAATAGAATGGGTAGTTTGTGCCGTAACCGCCGAAGTTTGTTCTGACGCCGCAGCTAACTGCTCCGCGCGCACGTTAATCGCAGTGATAAGCTCTTTCAGGTTACCAATTAGCGTATTACAGTTTCGCGCTAGAAGGCCAAATTCGTCCTGTGCAGAGTCATCTAAACGATGTGTAAGGTCACCTGATGAAGCAACAGTAAGTAGCTCGTTTACGCGATAAAGTGGGCGTGTGATAGCGCGCACTGTTGCGAAACCGATAATTGCCGCAACGGCGATAGAAATTAATACCACCACAATTACAACGGTGTTACCCGTTGTGATAGCACCGTTTACCTGACTTTCCACATGTGATGCTTTTTTATCTGCAAGCGTAAGTAGGTTTTCTAGAGCTACAACACCTTGTGCAATATTGTCATCTGACGCGTTTAACGCTTTCTCAGCGTCGTTTCTGCGCTCTAATCTATCAACGTGAAGCTGCATTACCCCGTCGTTTGCTTTGATCGCGTTGATAGAGTTATTAACGAGATCGTTAATGTCATCAAGCGTGCCCGAATCGTCGCGTCCGCCCGCGGTCTGCATCATGTCGCTCAGCTGAGTTACCACTTTCTCAACCACAAGGTCGACTTCGTTCCCCAAGGTTTGTGAACGTACTATTGTCTGAGTTTTAATGTATTCATAAGAAACTGTGAGCAGAGAAAGCAATGACGTTTCAAGTTGACCACCAACCTCGGCTGCCCTACGAAGGTTTGCGTCGCGCTGAACACTGTCTAAATCTGAAAAATCTAGTAGATACGTTGATGCGTCGTCAGCATTATCTTCAGCGTCACCGAGTCTGTCTTGAATCGTGTTGCGCAAATCAAGGTACATTTGGTGGTTTTTATACATAGCCTCGACGTTAGTGATGTAACTCTCGTAAGACTCGCGTACCGTGCTAAGCGTATTTTTTAGTTCAGGCTCGTTGTTAACTGCCAGTGCTAGCTTTTTATATTCACTTTCGAAGGTATCTTTTGCCGAATTGAAAGCCGTTCTTTTGTCTTTCAACTCACTTAAATTCTCTTCAATGTAGCTTTCAAAGGTCAGACGACCCATGTTAAGAAAGCTCGCTTTAAGCGCGTTACTGCCCGCTACTGTTGGAAGCGCAACATCGTTAACTTCTTCAGTGGCTGAACCTATTGAGTTGAGGTTATAAAGTGAAACAACACTAATGACGATTAGAAGTGCGCTAATCGCGACAAATCCCCCGATTACGCGTGTGGCTACCGTTATTTTCATCGGAACTCCTGGATGAGTGTTTTTATTTTTATCTCTAACGATATTACCCGTCTCAGCCAACAAAATATAGCGCTTAAAAGCTGCAGTATTGTTCTTAAGCAGAGAAGATAATTAAACATCATAGTTACTAACTGACGTAATTGTATCGGCTACAATAACTTAATGTTTATTTTATTTAGTCACTTAGTATAAAAATAATTTGCAAAATTTAGCTGGTAATACCAGTTGTTTTTTAAAAGTAGCGCCGGTAAGGGGGGGGAATTATCTATGCGGACTGGTATTAAAGCAGTCTTTTGTATTTTTTAAGCGTCGATTGCAACTTGTAATGAGTTGTCTAAATTCAGTAAGGTCATGCTCTGTCCCCAAACATATCCCGTATCTAGCCCTATAAATTGATGGCTGTTAGTTTGGCCTGAAAGCGCGGCCCAATGACCAAAAACAACCCGTTGTTCAGATGAAAGCTGAGTGTTTTTGCGCTCAAACCAAGGCATGATTGTGTTGCTCGTGCTATAAGACACGGCGCTAGGGGTGGATTTGTTATCAAAATCGAGTGTGCCATTATCGTAAACAAATCGCATACGAGTACACGCATTTACGATAAAGCGAAGTCGCTCTGCGCCTTCTAAGTTCTCAGACCAATTATCGGGGGTATTCCCGTACATGCTTTCCAGAAAGTCAGCATAGTTATCAGCCATCAAAATTTCGCTGACTTCCTCGCTAAGAGATATGCTTTGTTCGATTGACCATTTAGGATAAAGCCCCGCATGGATCATTACCGAGCGATCGTCAATTTTCATTGCCAACGGAAAGCGTCGTAGCCAGTCAACAAGTTCAGGTAAGTCTGATGCCTTAAGCAGTGGCTCTAATTTATCTGACTTTTTTGACTTTCGTATGCCATTAACTACCGAGAGCAGATGTAAATCATGATTGCCCAACACGCTATGAAAATTTTTACCGAGGGATTTTAAAAAGCGTAGCGTATTTAGGGAGTCTTCTCCCCGGGCAACTAAGTCGCCTACAGCATAAAGCGTATCGTTTGTGTCATCGAATTTAACTTTATCAAGAAGGCGACGAAGACCATCATAGCAGCCTTGAATATCGCCAATAACGTAAGTGTTTCCGCGAGACATAAAATCCTTAATGGAGAATACTAGGGATAGCTAGGCGAAATATATCGATCGGAAGTCGAAAACGCTCGCCGTCTTCTAACTCCATCTCGTAATAGCCTTCCATATTACCCACTGGGGTGTCAATGACTGCGCCACTCGTATATTCAAATTGCTCGCCAGCTTTCAATATGGGTTGTTTACCCACAACACCAGCGCCTTGCACTTCCGATGTCTTGCCATCTGCGTCAGTTATTTTCCAATAGCGATTAATAAGCTGTACGGTTTTATCACTATTGTTCTCAATTGTGATGTGGTACGCAAAGGCAAACTGCTTTGAATCTGACGGAAGGTGTTCTGGGAGGTGGCGGGTTTTTACCCGCACCTTAATATCAAGTACATCCATGAATATGGCTATTGCTCTTGTTGACTCTCTTTTGCCGTTACTGCATTAGCCAGTGTGGCAAAATCGTTGAGTGATAAAACTTCAGCGCGACAAGTAGGGTCGAGACCTAGTTCACGAATTTCATCTTCACTTAAACAATCTTTAAGTGAGTTGCGTATGGTTTTACGGCGCTGATTAAAGGCTTGAGCACAAACACGTTCGAGCGTATTCACAGACTCAACGTCAACAGGCGGAGCCTGGTGTGGCACAAGCTTCACTACCGCAGAATCGACTTTTGGTGGTGGCTTAAACGCACCCGGCGGTACATTTAGTACCGGAATAACATGGCAGTAATATTGTGCCATGACTGAAAGTCTGCCGTAATTTTTCGACCCAGGCCCCGCAGCCAAACGATTAACCACTTCCTTTTGAAGCATGAAGTGCATGTCTTCAATGCAGTGAGCATGGTCGAAAAGGTGGAACATCAACGGCGTTGAGATGTTGTAAGGCAAGTTACCAAACACGCGAAGCTTTTTGTCTTTTACCGGCATCTCTTTGGCCAGTGAGCCAAAATCCATGGTCATCGCGTCTTGTTCAATAACGGTGAGTTTATCACCATTGAACGGATGATGGCGTAAGCGCTTTGCTAAGTCGCGGTCTAATTCTATAACCGTTAGTGCGTCTACTTCTTCACAAACGGGGTCTGTCAACGCACCTAAACCAGGTCCAATCTCTACCAAGTTTTGTTCGTTTTTAGGCGCGATTGCGGCGACAATTTTTCCTATAACATATTCATCATGTAAGAAATTTTGTCCAAATCGCTTTCTGGCCGTATGGCCTAAATGTGTTTTACTCATTGTTGGTGATATGCAAGCTCAATGGCTTTTTCCAATGCTTTTCTAAAACTGCCGGCGTCGGCTTCTCCCGTACCCGCTAAATCTAGCGCAGTACCGTGATCGACCGAAGTGCGAATAAAGGGTAATCCCAAGGTAATGTTCACAGATGCCCCAAAACCTTTGTATTTTAACACGGGAAGGCCCTGGTCATGATACATAGCAAGCACTACGTCAGCATGTTCTAAGTATTTAGGTTGAAAGATGGTATCGGCCGGTAAAGGTCCAGTTATCTTTAGCCCTTCTTCCCTAAGCTCATCGAGCGCAGGAATAATTGTATGAATTTCTTCAGTGCCAATATGCCCATCTTCTCCGGCATGCGGGTTCAAACCGCATACATATATATGGGGCTCTTTAATACCAAATTTAAGTTTTAAATCGGTATTGATGATATGAATAACTTTGTACAGACGGTCTCGAGTTATTGCTTTTGCTACATATTCTAACGGAATATGGGTTGTAGCAAGCGCAACGTTTAGCCCTTCAGTGGCAAGTAGCATCACAACGTCTATGGTATTTGATTGATACGCAAAGAATTCGGTATGGCCGCTAAACGATACACCCGCTTTGTTGATAATACCTTTGTGAACAGGTCCTGTAACAACCGCATCAAAATCGCCGTCCATATTTGCCTGACACGCTTGACGCAGAGTTTCTACCACGTACAAACCGTTTTCGCTATCAAGTGTGCCCGGTAAAACTTCGACCGACGTATCAATTTGTTTTATAAACAGTGAACCCGCAGCTTGAATCTGCGGGTTGTTGGCATCGTAATCGATAAGTGTGAGGGGAAGACCTAACGCGCTTGCTCGCGCTTTAAGCATATCGCCATCGGCGAATACGACAAGCTGCGCTTGCCATGCTTCTTGGGCCAGTTTAATTATCAAATCTGGCCCGATACCTGCCGGCTCTCCCGGGGTTATTGCTATTTTTATTGGTATAGTCATGAATAACTTATTGTTACGACTCGACAACTTCGACGTAAGCTGCATCGCGCATCTCACGTAACCAGTTCTCGGTTTCCTCTGCAAATTTACGGTTGAAGATAAGCTGGTATGCTTTGTCTTCTTTACGCTTATCTGTTGCGTCATCCATGCGACGATCGATAAGCTGAATTAGGTGCCAGCCGAATGTTGAACGAACTGGCTCACTGAACTCACCAGGCTCAAGCTGTGCTAACGCTTCTTTAAACGCTGGCGTATAGTTCTCTGGGTCTGACCAGCCTAATTCACCACCGCGCAACGCAGAGCCTGGATCTTCAGAGTACTCTTTTGCTAATTCAGCAAAGTCAGACTCGCCGCTTTTAACTTCTTCTCTAAAGCGAACCAGCATTGCTTTGGCTTTCTCTTCACTAAGAATGATAGACGGCTTCACAAGGATGTGACGAGAATTTACTTCTTCAACGGTGACTTTTTCAATTCCGCGTGTCTCTAACACTTTTAAAATGTGAAAACCAGCACCACTTCGAATAGGCCCAACAAGCGCATCTTTATCCTTGTCTTGAACAGCTTCAGCAAACAGTGTAGGCATAGCATTAATGTTCAGCCAGCCCATATCACCGCCTTCTAGTGCCTCATTGCCTGACGATGATGCAATGGCGATTTTAGCAAAATCAGAACCTGACTCTAAGAGTGAAATAACTTTATCTGCACGCTCACGAGCAGCTTGAATATCTTCATCCGTTGGTTCCGGCGGAAAACCAATAAGAATGTGACCTAAACGGTATTCTGCCTGGGTCGCGCCCTGTTGCTCAATTAAGTCAATCAGCGTATCAATTTCTTGAGGCGTAATGTAAACACGACGGCGCACGTTAGCACGGCGAACTTCACCCATGATAATTTCTTCACGAATATCTTCGCGGTAATCATCGTAGGCGATGCCCTCAGCTGCTAATTGAGCACGAAGTTGTTCAACGGTTGCATTTTGGTTAGACGCAATATTGCTAATGGTCTGTTCTAACTGTGGGTCGCTGATGCGTATACCCATGCGTTCAGCCATTTGAAGCTGTAGGTTTTTGGTGATCAAACGCTCAATAGCCTGTGTGCGCAGCGCTCTGTCTGAAGGCAGCTGTTGATCATTCGCTTCTGCGTTGCGCTTTACTTCTTGTACAAGGGCATCAATTTCGCTTTCAAGTACCACGCCTTGGTCAACAATGACAGCAACACGGTCGAGCATAACTTCTTGCGCAACACTGTTAAACGAGAGTAGGGCACCTAACATCAATGCACGGATAATGAACTTCATACACACTCTTTTATTATTGGTTAATTGCATTTAAGCGATTAAAAACGCTCAACTGCGGGTTAATTTAAACTATAAGGCTGACGATAGCCAAACATACCGTCTTGTAGCATGCTTCTTCGGGTTCCCGACGAACCAATACCTTTAAAGATAAACTGCAGCGATATACCAGAATCAAAGTCGTCGGTTGTTTGCTGGCCAACGTCATTATAACGGTTATTTAAGCTGCGCTGTGCAACAAGGCGCACTGCCCAGCAGCAAGATTCATATTGTATACCTGCATAAGTTTCTACACTTCTGTTGCGCTCTAAATCTCGATACGTACGGCCAACCCATTGCCAGTTTTCAGAAATAGGCCAGCTTGCAGAAATACCGATTTGATCTATCGTCTCGCCGCTGAGATCGCGAACATAGCGATGACTTAATTGAATAAAGCGCGCGTCATCTTTGCGGTATTCAATACCTACGCTACTCAAATCAACTTTATCAGTATCAGTGGTTACCTGCACATCAGAATGGAAGAACCAATTGTTGTTAAAGCGCCAGTCAATTTCGGCCGCAAGTGCAGAACGATCTTGATTTTTAGTTGCCGCAACGACTTTGTTATCTTCAAGGTAGAATATCTGACCCACACTAAGAACAAATTGTTCCCGATTGTTTTTATCAAGCATGCGTGTGGTAGCGCCAAGGGTTATCTGATTGTTGTCACTAATGCGATCAAGTCCAGTAAATTCCTGGCCCCTAAATAGCCCTTCCACGTCGGTAAGAAGAGGCGTGGAATCGTAAAATCCGATGGCAGTTTGGTCTTCATAAGAGGTGTAGAGGTACTGTACTTTCGGCTCTAGTGTCATGGACATGTCGTCACTAAACCATGATGTATCTCGCTCAAAATACAATGCGCCGTAAAGACGCGCTTGACCAAGAGTGCGCTCCACGTCCTCTTTTAGGTTAGTGCCCTCAACGTTATCTTGCTGATAAACCGTTTGAAATACCGTAGTTTCAGCGACAAGTTCACCCCATGCGGCGCGTAGCGGCATCGCCAGTGTTGGCGCAATGTGAAAACGGGTGGCGGTTGGCGCTGTATCTAGCGTATTGTCAAAATGCGCAACTTCTGAATCCAAGTTAAATTCAAAATAGTCGCCTAAAGATTTGCTGTAATTCACCTTTATTTCAGGTACGGCGCGGTAGCTATCTGCGGTGTCACCAAGTACTTCGAAATCTTTTATCTGCATATTTACAGATAAATTTTCTGAGTAGTAACTTAACCCAACGCTGCGATAAAGGTGAGTATCTGCACGGCTGTAATAGTCAGAGCCTAAATCTACAAGGTAGTTATTATCACTCAACCCGTTAAAGTCTATGTTGAGCAACCAATTATCAGCAATCAGGCCTTGGTGTTCTAACCGATAAAAATAACGGTCAGGGTTACCTTCAATATCCGAATCGCTTGGTAAGTATTCTACGTAGGCTTTACCTTCACTGCGCTCAGTTAAATAACGAAACTCAGTATTAAGCTGCAGGCCGCGAAGTGACATCACTCGCGGCGATATCGTCATGTCGTAATTAGGCGCAATATTCCAATAAAAAGGTTGAGTGTAATCGACCCCAGTTCTGCTCGAGCTGGTTAGTTCAGGAAACAGCAGACCTGTTTGTCTTTCATTGCTTACTGGAAAAGCAAAATAGGGTAAGTAGAACACCGGCACGTCGGCAATATAAAACCGAGTATGTTTGGCTTGCCCCCATACTGTCCCTTTTTCCAAACTTATTTCACTGGCCCGTATCAACCAGTCTTCTTCACCTTCAGGGCAGGTAGTAAAGCTTACGTCTTTAAGCACGATACCTGAGGCGGTATCGAGTACTATATCTTTGGCAGCGCCTTGGCCGACAAAACCGGTAAGTTGATATCGGGTGTTTTGCATTTCTAGACGCTCTTCTTCTGAACGAAGAGTTACAGCATCGCTTTCTACTTTTAACTGCGCATCTTGGTAGGTCACATCACCTTTCGCAATAAGGTCGCGACCACCGCCATTGATTTGGGCCTGTGATGCACTGATTATTGCGGTATCCGAGGTAATATCGACATTGCCTGAAAACAGGGCTACGGTATCTTGGATAATTTCAGTGCGGTTTGCTTCCACTTTTACGTGGCCTTTAGGCATTAGTGCCTGACTGCTAAAAGTAACAGGTTCCACCGAACAAAATGCCAGTGGAACTGCATCTGTTAGGGAGATAGAGTCTGAAGTTGTCGTTTCCTGTGCAAACGCGACCGTAGGCAAAAGAGTCGCGGAAACAAGCATGGCGCAGGTGTTTTTCATGCGTTAATGGGTGGCCTGTTTTGTTGTATGTTGCTTTTAAACCCAAGTGAGACGGTGTGCGTCTTGGTTAGTTCGACATAACGTTTAAAAAAACCAGTGATAGTACCAGTTCCAACCAAAGCTTGAGATGAATCAGTTTATCACTTGCGATTACTTTTTATTTAGGGGCTCAATTCTAAGCACTTCTGGCACAATTACCAACCATTCAGGTAAAAAAATGCACTTTTATAGGTTTATCATCGCAAAGAGTAAGGCGATTATCTGCTCAATGCTTGGTTTTAAGCCTTCAAGACCAGAAGAGGGAATCGTGGTTGCCCAATAAATAGCGCATTAGTACTGTTGGGACAGATACTAGGGAAAAACGTCAAGCAAAGCGCTACAAGCGCTAGTTAACTAGCTTATGTATTTGATATGATGCAGGACATGTCACGCTGTGCACGGCGTGCGCAGGCAAAGAAAGCATTACCTTTTTGATTCGTGCACTAATGGAGTATGACGCGATGTCAATTTGGGGAAAAATCCTCGGCGCCTTATTCGGCTTTATGTTTCTTAAAATACCTGGGGCAATTTTAGGCCTATTAGTTGGTCATTTTTTCGATAAAGCCTACCGTCAAGATTTCAATCAGTTAGGTGGGTTTGGGCGTTTTTTTACCGATCAGGATAACCTAAAGCAACAGGCTATTTTCTTTCATAGCTTGTTTAGTGCATTAGGGCATTTAGCCAAGTCAGACGGTAAAGTAACAGACCGTGAAATCCAGATCGCTACATCACTAATGGATGAGATGCGCCTAACAGGTGATGCTCGACGTGAAGCACAAGATGCGTTTAGAGAAGGAAAAGCACGGGATTTTCCTTTGGTCGACACCTTAAAAGGGTTCTATGAAGCAAGTCATGGAAGAAGAGATATACTCCAAGTATTTCTGGAAATACTTATCCAAGCTGCATTTGCCGACGGTCAACTCTCTCAAGAGGAATATCATGTACTTGAGAAAGTAGCGAAACCGTTAGGCTTTAGACGCCGGGATTTAGACTACTTAATTTCTATGTACGAGGCGGAAATTCGCTTTAGACAACGAGGCGGTCAGCGTGGTCACTCGGGAGCGGGGCAACGTCAACACTCTACTGGGCATCAATCTGCATATTCAGAACAGCAAAGTATTGATGACGCTTATAAAATATTAGGCGTGTCGTCTTCCGACGATGAGAAAACCATTAAACGTGCTTACAGAAAACGCATGGCTGAACATCACCCGGATAAGCTTGTCTCTAAAGGGTTGCCAGAGCAGGCCATGGAAATTGCTAAGAAAAAAGCACAAGATATTCAGTCAGCCTATGAATTAATCAAACAAAAGCGTGGCTTTTAAATGGCGAGAACTGAACGCGAGCTAACCTATGTGCCGGCGGCCAGCCAAGCGCATATCGATGGATTTATCGAAATGCTGTGGCTTGAAAAAGGGTTGTCAGAACATACGCAGCAAAGCTATCGCACAGACCTTACCAAGCTTGCTATTTTCAGCAATAACGTAGGCGTTAAAGATATCGCAGTGTTAACTACCGAGCAGCTTCAAGACTATTTAGCATTTCGCTACGATAAAGGGTTATCGACACGCAGTACCCAAAGAGCGCTTAGCGCAATTCGAGCGTTTTTCGTTTATCTTATTAGCAAGCAAGTTCGCGTTGATAGCCCAGTTTCAGCGCTATCTAACCCTAAAACACCCAAAGCGTTACCCTCATCTTTAAGCGAACAGCAGGTAGAAGACTTGCTTAATTCACCGCTTACGGACGACCCTATTGAATGTAGAGATAAAAGCATGCTCGAAGTGCTCTACGCTACCGGTCTTCGAGTGAGTGAACTTATCGGGTTGACGATGGATCAGATAAGTATTCAACAAGGTGTAGTGCGAGTAGTAGGTAAAGGTAACAAAGAGCGTTTAGTTCCATTAGGGGAAGAAGCAATTGAATGGCTGCTTACCTATATCAAAACGGCGCGTCCCATCCTGGCAACTAAGCCCTCTGACTTTGTGTTCTTAAGCAAACGGGGCCAGAAAATGACTCGTCAGACGTTTTGGCACCGTATTAAATATTATGCTGTGAAAGCCGGAATTGAACAGCATTTGTCACCACACACCCTAAGGCATGCCTTCGCAACACATTTGCTTAATCACGGCGCTGATTTGCGTGTTGTGCAAATGCTGTTAGGACACAGTGACCTCTCTACTACTCAAATTTATACCCACGTGGCAACAGAGCGACTTCAAACGCTTATTCACAGTCATCACCCAAGAGGCTAGTGTTAAAAGAATTGAACTTTAAATCACAAATACTATAAGTGGTGTACTGCATAAGATAAGGTTCATATTCAGCGTGTATTAAGTTGAATTGTGTATGGTAGGATGTTCTAGTCGAGTGAAAGTTATTGTGATCGTAATGTGAGCATTAATTAGAATAAGAGCTCTCGGCCAGTTTTCTGGCGTGAATATTCCCTGAAAGTTAGCATGTGAAATGCAATTTTTTGGTAACTAATACGGTCTGATGAGAAGTAACGTTATATTGTGAGCTGTTGCTTTATGGTTGATGAGAGCACCAGCGCAGTTGCCCAAAAGGCACAATGGAGAAATGTTTAGTGAAAGTAGTACAGAAAATATTGTTAGCTGGCGTTGTCGCAGCAAGTTCATTACTCGGGCTTAGCGCACACGCCGCTGATGAAGCCGCTATTCGTGACAAGTTAACGTCGATGTTAGGTTTAGACGTGGAAACGATTGCTGACTCTCCAGTGTCAGGTTTGGTTCAGGTATCGACAAACCGCGGCTTGTTTTACGTTAGTGAAAATGGTCAATACTTACTGCAGGCCCGTGTATTTAATATCGACGAAGAAATGCGCAACGAGACAGAAATTGCGCTTTCTGGTCTGCGTAAAGACGGCGTAAAAAAAATGGAGTCGTCGTCAATAACGTTTAAAGCGAAAGATGAAAAGCACGAAATCAGCGTTTTCACCGACATTACCTGTGGCTACTGCCGCAAATTCCACAACGAAATTGATGAGTTGAATGATGCTGGCATCACTGTTCATTATCTTGCATTTCCACGTTCGGGCCTAAATAGTCAGAATTACGAAGATATGGTGTCAGTATGGTGTGCCAAAGACCCTCAAAAAGCACTTACTAGAGCAAAAGCGGGTAGCGATGTAGCCAGCGCAAGCTGCAAAAATAAGGTAGCCGAGCAGTATATGCTGGGGCAAAAGTTAGGGGTAAATGGCACCCCAAATATTATCTTGCCTGACGGTTCACTGATACCTGGATATCAGCCTGCTGCTTTGTTGACAAAGGCGCTAGAAGCGACAGAATAACGCTTTGTAGAACTCCAAAAGATTATAGAAAAAACGCACTTGTGCGTTTTTTCTTTTTCTGGGGTATTATCTCTTAAATTCTTTCCCAAAAAGTTTTTCATCACATTTTTGTACAGTGAGACATTGCGATACTGAAAGAGTAGGTTGTTGCTGCAAACAGCAGAACTACACTGTACATCATCAATTGTAATGACAATATTGGTTAGTGGTATCTCATGATTTTGCCTATTGTTCGCCGCGAGGTTTCCGGCGCCTCGCTAAGCTCAGACTTACACCCAGTTATCGACAGAATTTATCGTGGCCGCAATGTGGCGAATATGGATGATTTGGAAAACGGTCTCAAAGGATTGACCCACTTCAACGCCCTGAAAGGGATGCCAGAAGCAGCGCAAATCCTCGCTGATGCGATAGAACAAAATAATCGCGTAATTATTGTTGGCGATTTTGATGCCGATGGTGCCACTAGTACCTCAGTGTGCATTTTGGCGCTTCGCGCCATGGGCTATCACAATGTCGATTTCCTAGTGCCTAATCGATTCGACTTTGGGTATGGACTTAGCGTGCCCATCGTAGACGAAGCTGCTAAACAAGGGGCAGAGGTTATTGTTACGGTGGATAACGGCATATCCTGTATTGATGGTGTAACTCATGCTAAAGCATTAGGAATGCAGGTTGTTGTTACCGACCACCATTTGCCTGGTGAAGTACTACCGCCAGCTGACGCGATAGTAAATCCTAACCAACCTGGTTGTACGTTCCCCTCTAAAAACTTAGCAGGTGTCGGTGTAGCCTTTTATATTATGCTTGCGCTAAAGGCTGAGTTGCAGCAGCGAGGGTATTTTGAAAAGGTAGGCATCGCGCCGCCAAATTTAGCTTCACTGCTCGATATCGTTGCCGTCGGTACTGTGGCAGACGTGGTGGTACTGGATAAGAATAATCGAATTTTGGTTCATCAGGGGCTTCAGCGCATTCGGGCTGGCAAATGCCGGCCAGGTATTAAGGCGCTGGTGGAAGTGGCCAATCGCGATTGCGCTCATTTGACCTCAACTGACTTAGGCTTTGTTGTTGGGCCTAGGCTCAATGCGGCAGGACGTCTCGATGACATGTCGCAAGGCATTGCCTGCCTGTTAGAAGAAGAAGTGATTCAAGCGCGAATGATAGCGGCTGAACTTGACGCGCTTAATAAAGAGCGCCGTGAAATTGAAACCGGAATGAAAGCGCAAGCTGAAGCTGTGCTTGAGCAAATGGCGCTAGATGAGGGGGATATGCCAAGTGCACTGGTGGTTTATCGTGAAGACTTCCATCAGGGCGTTATTGGGATTGTCGCAGGGCGTTTAAAAGAAAAGTATCTTAAACCCGTTATCGCTTTTGCCCATCAAGACGACGCAATCATAAAGGGCTCCGCACGCTCTATTCCGGGCGTACACATTCGTGATGTGCTTGATGAAGTGAATACCCGCTATCCGGGGGTTATTGAAAAGTTTGGTGGGCACGCCATGGCAGCAGGCCTAAGCCTGCCTGTTGAAAAGTTGCAAGACTTCGAGAAGGGGTTTGTTGAAATCGCGGCTAGGCATATGGAAAAACTCGACGGTAGCCACGCGCTGCTCTCGGACGGTGATTTATCATCAGAAGAACTCTGTCTGCCTTTTGCACACCTGCTGCGACAAGCTGGCCCATTTGGACAAGGCTTCGAGTCTCCACTATTTGATGGTGAATTTACCCTTCTCGATCAGCGTTTAGTGGGGCAAAAACATCTTAAAATGGTGCTAAAGTCTGACGGTATCAACGAGGTCGACGCTATAGCATTTAATGTTGATATCAACTCATGGCCAAATGCTATGATCAAGCGTATTCGAATTGCTTATCGACTCGATATCAATGTATTTAGAGGGCAAGAAACGGTGCAACTTATTGTGGAGCAAATAGAAGCGATATAGCTTAGTGGACGTGGCTTCAGGGAAAATCAAAGGGTACAAAAGGGTGAAAAGCGAAAGACAGAAATTGGTTGAAAAGCATCGTCAGCTAACTCAAACCGACAATGTTAAAGTGATGTCGCATGTGCAGCGTGAAGAGAAAGACAGTGATTGGTTCCGCCACACCATTATGCTGGAAGGCATCGATGTGCCCTTTATCTACCGACGTAAGCAGCAGTACCAGAGCTTGAAAGGTGCTCGGGTTAATGTGACTTACTATCGACATGTTGAAGATGTGGCCGGTATTGAATTTGAAACTATGAAAGTGGTTCGAATCAAACGCAGTTAGGCGCGTGGCTCGTAAAATGCTCCATTGCCGTCTAATGAATAAAAATTGAAACGGGATCGCTGCTACGGGTAGCAACATCGTATGCCGATAAAACACAGTGAGAAACAATGAATAATGAATGGTTAAATGCCTATGTGTTACATAGACGCCCCTACAGGGAAACCAGCTATATTGTTGATTTTTTCACGTTGGAAGAAGGACGGATAAGTGCGGTTGCGAAAGGCGTAAAAAACAGTAAGTCAGATAAAAAAAGTCTGCTCCAACCTTTTCAACACCTTCGTTTGCAGCTTAGTGGTAAATCAGAGCTAAAAAACTTGCGGCACGTTGAAAGTGTTTCTCCCTCCATCAATCTTGCGGGTACCGCCTTATTTTGTGCCATGTATGTCAATGAATTAACTAACCGCATAATGCCTGCAGGTCTTGCCAGCGATGGCGTGCACAATGCGTATGAAAATGCACTGTTATCACTGCGTGATGAAAACGATATAGAAGTTACCTTGAGGCAGTTTGAGTTTGCATTGCTTGATGAAATGGGTCTGTTGCCCGATTTCACAACGGACGTGGAATACGAGATGCCGATAGTGGAAAGCGGAAGTTACCATTTTCAGATGGATGCTGGATTTATTAGATTGCCAGAGGATGCGGCAGGCGCAAGAGGAATGCGGGGGTTACCTGGCCAAGCCTTACTCAGTTTGTCGCAGGGCGAATTTACCCCCCTTAGTAAAAAGGTGGCAAAAGTACTTTGCCGCGATTTACTTAAACCACTTATTGGTGACAAGCCGCTGAAAAGTCGGGAACTCTTTATGTCAAAGCCCCGTTGAGCATTCGCGTAAAGGGTGGACAAGATAACGGCTTGTTCATCTTAGTAAAAATTATTTTCTCTTAACTCAAGCGCGTAAACAGCACCTAAAATCAAAAACTTTGTTACAATCTTCAAACCTTACAAAGGCGTATTACGCCGTTAAATCAACTTGATAGATACGAAGAGTGCTTCTTCGTTCTTTTACGCTAGGTGGTGAAATGAGCACGATTTTATTAGGCGTTAACATCGACCATATCGCAACGCTTCGCAATGCGCGTGGTACACATTACCCAGACCCAGTGCATGCCGCTGATATAGCTGAGCGTGCGGGCGCAGATGGCATAACGGTTCATTTGCGTGAAGATCGCCGCCATATAAAAGACCGCGACGTACGTATTTTGGCGCAGACCATCAATACTCGACTGAATTTAGAAATGGCGGTCACCGATGAAATGCTTGCTATTGCAGAGGAAGTGAAACCCGTTTTTTGCTGCTTAGTACCTGAAAAGCGAGAAGAATTAACCACTGAAGGTGGCCTTGATGTAGCGGGCAATTTTCACAATATCAAAGCCGCCTGTGAAAGACTCGCTAATGCAAACATTCTGGTGTCGTTATTTATTGATGCAGATAAAGCGCAAATTGACGCGGCAGCGGCATGTAACGCACCTTATATCGAAATTCATACAGGGCAATACGCAGAAGCCATCAGCGAAGAAGAGCAGCACAAAGAACTCGCTCGTTTAGTAGAGGGGATTGAGTACGCCGACAGTTTAGGGCTGAAAGTGAATGCGGGTCATGGCTTGCACTATCATAATGTTAAACCTATCGCGGCTATTCCTCAGCTAATCGAGCTAAACATTGGTCACGCCATTATTGCGCGCGCGGCGTTTGATGGCCTTCACACTGCCGTTGCCGATATGCGTAAACTCATGCTTGAAGCTCGAGCAGGTATTTAATAAAGGTAAAACAAACAGTGGCTATCGCTGGATTGGGTACGGATATAGTAGAAATTGCACGCCTTGGAAAAGGCGATGGTGTCAATGAACGCTTGGCCAAGCGTGTGCTTACGGCTGCTGAACTGCAGCAGTTCAGTGAGCACAGCACGCCGGTGCGCTTTTTAGCCAAACGTTTTGCTGCAAAAGAAGCGGCGGTTAAAGCGCTAGGCACTGGTATTGGCAATGGTGTCAGCTGGCAACATATTGAAGTGCGCAATAACGACCTAGGTGCGCCAGAATTACATTTTTCTGGTGAATTTGCATCAATATGTGAAGCGCGAGGCATAACACGAAGTGTAATTAGTATCTCAGATGAGCAGCATTACGCCGTTGCCACCGTTATACTAGAGACAGCGTAACCATGGGCTTCCTTTGAGGGAAGCCACACGTTAGCCAACAGTGCTTACTTTTCTTGTTAATATTTTTTAGAAAGCATCGACGGCAGATTCTTATGAAGGTTGAAAGGCCTAGCAAAAACCATTTATACAAACAGGGAACCGGAGTCTCACTTGGCAAATCTTTTCAAACAGTCGCGCAGTAAGCAAAAAGATAAAGCGTCTCGTACTCAAAGCAGTGCTTCAAAAAGAGGAAGTGCCAGTGCAAATGCGCAGGTCGCTGGTCTGCGGTTTGGGAAGGATAAGAAAACAACCAATATCAGCGCAAGCCAAGCAATAGATACGGTAACCATTGATGATTTAGATTGGATGGGTAATGGCGTGGCGCGCGGTAATCCCATGGTGTTTGTGGAAGGCGCCCTTGTAGGAGAAACCTGCGATATAGAGGTGTTATCTAGTAAAAAGAAAGTCATAAACGCCAAAGCGAAAAAAATTCACACGCCAAGTGAAGTAAGACAAGTACCTTTTTGCCCTGTGTTTGATGCATGCGGCGGGTGCCAGCTACAGCACATAAAACCCGACGCTGCCCTTGCGCAACGTGACCTTGCCCTTAAAGTGATGATGGAGCGTCACCTTGCAATGAAGCCACACGTTTGGCAAGCATCTCTAGAGGGGCCTCGCCCTCAATATCGCAGGAAAGCAAGGCTGGCCATAGATGCCCGTAACCCTAATCTAATTAAGTTGGGCTTCCGCGAAGCGAATAGCAATAATGTTATCAATGTAGAAACATGCCCTATATTGGTTGACCCGCTATCTACAATTATTGGTCCGTTGCGAGACGCGTTGACAGGGTTTGAGTCTGCTCGTCACATTGGGCATGTTAGCCTTGTTGCAGGTGATAATACCTCACACCTTGTTATTAAACACACCAAAGCCCTTGAGGCTGAGCTGATTGATGCGGTGAGCGCATTGGTGAGCGAAAATTTCTCTGTTAGCGACCATGATATCGAATTCAAACTTGAGAATAAGCAAGGGCAAATTCGCAGTGTAGGTAAGCATACTGATATTGTTATGAATACGGTAAATGGTTGCTCAATTTCCCCCAGTGCTAACGACTTTATTCAAATAAATAAAGTGGTTAATGAAAAAATGATTAACCAAGCAATAGACTGGCTAAGTCCTCAGCCCGACGAGCGTGTAGCTGATTGGTTTAGCGGGCTGGGTAATTTTACTTTGCCCATTGCTAAGCGAGGTGCAAAGGTTCAAGC
>Ga0115005_10000993_pt1 | contig 22318 bp, 18 predicted proteins | sample ArcOceMetagenome_FD_87163 | JGI IMG/M metagenome (GOLD analysis project Ga0115005, IMG submission 87163) | Marine eukaryotic phytoplankton communities from Arctic Ocean - Arctic Ocean - Greenland ARC118M Metagenome | ecosystem: Environmental > Aquatic > Marine > Oceanic | place: Arctic Ocean...
ACACGTTTTACGGCACAATCATTGTCTCTATTTCAATCCCATCATATAACGTTGTTCAACATTTAAATCTGGAATCACCAAATCGACAGGGATAGTGCCAACTCTGGTCATGTGCAAACAGGACTGATAACACCCCCGTGCTAGGGGTGTTATATTTTTGGACCCCACCCACAAAACGCCACTTTAGATAATGCCAGCACCCTTTTAGAAGCGTCCCTTGCGTTCATAGAATCTTTCTGAAAGGGGTGCTGGCAGTATCTAAATTAGCGTTTTATAATTAGGGTCCACTTCTAACCCCCCTAGCACGGGGGTGGACTGATAACAAGTATCATGAACATATTCAAAATCTACTTACAAAGGCCCCTCTGTAAGAAGTCTGATATTCCATGACACAACGAGCTGGCAGTCAGTAGTCCCGGTTGCAATAGCGTACGAATACAGGAAGTAGACATTACGTCCATGCTAGGAAGAGTCCAGAGACCAGAGCTTGTTCCGTCGCTAAACAGAAAAAGACAGTTGCTGGTACTCTTACGATATTGTTCTGCTGAGGTTGCATACAGAGAATAGATTCAGCACGGAGGAGAACAAATTCGTGAACAAGAAAGACAAAATCATCACTATACTTATGATATACCTACCAGAAAAAGATTGGTCTTCTCGTTACGGAACAGATTTTTTCACTCTCTCTCTTTCGTCAAGGTCTGTTTATGAAACGGCTCCAAGTAATGTGCACGATCCCAACGTCAGACACCAGAACCACCCTGCAGTGTACTTTCATGTCATCGTGAAGAGTGCGCATCATGAGAAACTTTGCCCAAGAAGATTCTCTCAATTTCGGCATTTGTATGACGAGTTACGAAAGAGCCCACCACCACCACAATCTATCCATCAAACGCCGGGTTATTCTGCCACTAAACAAGCATGTATACAAACACTTCACTTTCCTCCAAAGACTTGTTTCTTTACGAACATAGACGATGAGCTTTTGGACACAAGACAGGAGGAACTATGCTCCTTCCTGGAGGAATTGCTCAAGATTCCAAACTCCTCAGAGCACCCCGCCGTTCGTGATTTCTTGGAGTTGGATGGTTTTGGAACACAATCTCAATAATAAATAGAGTGTCACACCACTACGTGTACACTACCAAAATGAAATCAGATGGCATCTGAACTATCTGCGAACTTTGAGTATGAAAGATGATTTTACATTTACGACTTTGATACATTGAACATGTAAAATCTACGAAATAGCTCAACGCTCGATTTATTCAATGTCTTCTGTTGTTGTGGCAGACCTTATTTTTGTGAGCCAATTTGTGAACACGAAGACACAATAATTTTGCGCACGACTTCGCTCGCAATAATTTTCCTTACTGTTGATAATAGTTCAAGCTCGTCAACTACATGCATAGTGCGAAATGAGAAGAATAATCAAATTATTATTTGAAAGGGTACACGTAGTTCTCGCACATAAACAATTCAAGATTTATTCTTTCGTGTTTTGCATTGGTAACAGGAACAAGAGATCGAGTTTTTGTACAGCACATTGTAGATCTCTTACCTTATTAATTATCACCTAGAATGATTTTTCAGCATGAGAAATGCATATACTACGAGTAATTACATCATGTATGTAGTACCGCGTTCACTACCGTAATATTTTCATCAATAGACATTTTGATTTGCAATGATGATACAAGAGTCAACCAAATCCGACATAGTATAGTGGCTAGTATCCCCGCCTGTCACGCGGGAGACCAGGGTTCGATTCCCTGTGTCGGAGAACTTAATTTTTGATGTTTTTATTTAGATCTCTTAACGGACTGCGTTTCCTTAACAAAATTTCAAAGTTGGACATGGTTTTTAAAACTAATGTATCATACAGTAGCAGGAATTGATATTATCATGGGTTTTAATCTGATTTAGTCTTTTTTGCTATACATGGAATTGGAGGTTTGTTTCTGATAAAAGGCAGGAACCCCAGACAGAAAGTCGGCCCCATAACCTGCAACAAATTCTTATACCCACCCTGATCATAAGGGTTAATAATCTTCATATGTCCCATTTTGGCTTTCCTCTCTTCACAAAGTTTATCCAAAGCTTGCTGTCCTTGAAATGTGAGAACGGCCATTCGTTCCAACGTCGTCAGCCCCGATCGAATATAAGACAAATGCGAACATAAAAAGGATGTGAGGAATATACCCGCTCCGATTAACAAGGGCACCACGAGCTTGAGAACAATGCCCACATCCAATGCCCCTGTATCCCACAACTCTCGAAGAATATCTAAGGGCATAGGTAGATCAAGAAATCCGGATTTGTTCTCATATAATATTCTCCAGCCCTTCAATTCAATTTGATTCTCAATCGTTTCATAGAATGGCATGAAGAGGATTGCTACCCCATACCAACATCCAATGACCAGATAAATCAATGTCCAGACAAACGTTCTGTAATTATTGTAGCCAATGCAATTATTCATCCAGATGCAATGATGATCCATCTACAGTATGCGTGGGAGAATAGTAAAATTAAAAAAAAACATTGTTAGATCCAGAAACAGAATTTGTGTTGGTTTCTCGATAGCATTCAATTCTCACCTGTAACACGCATCGATTGCATTGAGAACAATGATGACTTCGCGGTGGACGAATTGTTTCACACTTTTTGCAGTATGACGAGGACGGAGACGGTATAAAAACGGAGCCACTATCAGGTACCAATGCTTCTTTTCCATCGTCATTATTACGAGAAGTGCCACCATTCTTTTGTCTTTCATGCAGTTCAACTAATTCTCTTTCATATGACGGGTTCAATCTGACATGAATATAGCAACTCCCCCCTTGCCCATTGTAACTCTTCCAGTATTGTTCATCTTTGGCTTTGCTTTTAGAGTCAGTACTCGTACATGTGTCACTACTAGCTCCAGTACCCGAGCTAGCACTGGGCCCGTGTTCAATTGTTTTCACCACCCCCGGAGATGTAAATACAGTAATTACGTAGTAGTACACAATCATGAAACCGATGTAACAAGCAAGAGTCAAAATCACGTTGCTCCAAAGACATGTACACGGCTGGTCCTCCGAGCTAAACCTCCCGCCATCACACCACCGTGGTTTTATCACCACCTCGTGTAAAACAAAGAAATATGCTAAAACTACACCACATACCAACGAGAGTGCAAGCACCGGTATGAACTGAATGAAATGACCATGATTTCTTCTTGTGAAATTGACCAGATTTATCAATTTTGTCAGGTATAGAATATACCTCAAAGATGCAACGGAAAGCGTTCTGATCCAGTAGAGTTGATCAAAGTCGCTGTAGATGTCTCGTATGTCTACATTGAATGCTTTCCATTGGTGGACCAAATCTTTATGGGCTTCCTCGAGTGTCGTAACAGTCATTAAATCTTGTGTTGAAGCAGATGTGATGGATCGTGGATGCCCTAGTGTGAAGTGAGAATGGAGTGTGGATGATAAAAAAATTGTTATCGATCATTTTGTGTGTTGTTTTTGCACCCGTTAGCCGTTACGAGTTGAAGTGCATAGCATCGCATGCATGCATGCATTTTACAGCGACCGACCAGCCAGCGACCAGCGACAAGAAAGAGTGACAAGAACTAGATCTCACATCAAAACATTAAAAATTGAACAGAACCGGGGTATCTTTGCTGACTCAAATCAATACCACTACCCACCACTGGAATTTCACTTGTAGACAAAAATCATGAGCTTTGGAGCATACAACGGAGGAAGAACACGCATGGGGACTGCAGTCATACTAAACATTTATGATTTATCACCTGCAAATGATTGCCTCTATACTGCGGGGCTTGGGCTGCATCATTCAGGTGTTGAAATCATGGGGACTGAATACACCTTTGCCAGCGGTTCCGGAATTTTCGAGATGAAACCAAAAGATGGACAAGGTGAGTTGTGTAGGACAAGTACGCGTACCCCAAGGTGATGAATGCGTAGCATTGATTTCATGTATATTGTACACGTAACATTTTGAATTTACTAAAAAGGGATCACTACTGTATTCTTGACAGGGGCAAAGTTCAGAGAAAGTCTGGAGCTTGGAACATTTGAAGGAGATAGTGCAGGAATACGGAATGCTATCAGTGGTGAGTGCGTGTGCAGCTAATTCATCTCTATGCGCATCTCGTTTCAAATTCTTACCTCACACGCAAATTCAAATTATGTAGATCTCCGCACAGAATTTGGGCCTGAAGCTTACAATCTGATAACTAAAAATTGTAACCACTTTGCAAACGCTCTCGTTTACACTCTACTCGCGAAACAAATTCCCACATACGTCAATCGTCTCGCAAATCTTGGAAGCTTCGTTTCATGTCTATTACCGAAGAAAATGCTCGAGAATGCGCCTGTTGGTGGGGATACGAATAACGGAAGCTCCTCTTCGGGGTTTCAAGTTCACACAAGAGGGGCAATGAATGGAAAAACAAGCAATTGTGCAACAGCATTTTCCGGCTCTGGGACGACTCTAGGAACATCCTCATCTTCTTCAGGATCTGGCAGTGGGATTCGTAGTGTTTTGGGAAACGTTGGAGGCTTTGGTGGCTCTTTGGCCGAGAATAAGGGGACAAATGATTTAACTGATAGAAGAGAAAAAGCTCGGAGAGCAGCCATGACTCGCTTATTAGATGATGAAAAATCTCGTTGAACATGTGCTATTAGTGGGATTTATGTTGTGATCAAACTTTGCCTGTAAAGTGCGGCAATTACCGTGTCAGGGTCTTGATTGTAAACGCAATACCGTTACCTCCCTTTGCCTCGATATCTCGCCAGAGACTCAATTCATCATTCATCAACACGTTGCATTTACACGTACATAATAGACATGACCAACAGCATTGTCGAATCATATTGATTACACATACACGTAGGTGTGCAACCAGTTTGTACCAGCATAATGTAAACTTTAGTAGAACTTTCCGTGTTGGATCGCCCTTTGTAGAACCTGCCATGACTTTGAAAAATGTTTGAAGAAGCAGCATCAAGGATCCTCTGCTGTCGAAATAGTGCTGTTTTCTAGAACATCACTGGTCATATGTCATCAATATCATACTATTACTGGTAACCGGTACATTGTTCCTCCAAAATTCCTCTGGAGTACGGAGATCGAAGCATTCAAGATAGTGCAGAAACATCTTTGGGTATGCTATCCTTTAATGGCGCTGGTAGAATCAATGCACTATATTTCGAACTGTGAACTCTCATCTCCGGCCACAGATGAGCCTCGATCATGTACATATATGCATCAAACGGCACAAGCGTATCCCAATCAAAAAGGTCACGATTGTCCAGTACATTTTGGGCCTTTTTCTCAATTCCCTGCATATCTCCCAAAATGACATCAAGCGACTGCATAAAGGATATGTCACTCGCATTCACTCCTAATGGTACGAAATAAGACAATACGTCCCAATCAATAAAAGATTGATGCGCAGTGTATTGTGCTTTCTGGGTGAAAATTGGAACAGTGCCACTTAAAATAGTATCAAAGAGACGATTAGCACTGATTGTATCGCCCTGAACATGAAATCCTAATCGAGCCTTGGACAGTGTAGGGCACTGAGCCCCCTTACCGCAAACGCCCATTGAATGCTTGGACTTAAATGTGCTGCTGTTGGACCACTTGCAGATGTTTCTGCGATCTTGAAAGTTGATAATATCCCGTTTACTTTTTGAACCGAAGCGAAGATTAGCAATCATGGCAAGATCGTGCGTCTTATCCTGGAAGGGAACAGCTGAACACCCCGAGCCTACGTAAAATGTATCGAAACTGAGTCTATCATCATGGTTCCAATTCTTGTTACCTTCACCAAATTGAAGGGCATTGCACTTTTTCATGTTTTCAAATTTCCACGGTTCTAAAAGATGATGATGTTGCCAAAGAAGTGCTGTAATGAGGACAATATGATCTGATCCATTTGACTTCTGAAACCATGTAGAGTTCTTCAAAACATCATCGGCATGCACTAATAGATCTCTTCCACATATGTAATTTCGGCACAAATGTACTCGAGAGTCTTTGTAGATGTGGTCAGTAGCAATGTATGTTGTAAGTGATGGGACGATAAACAGTTTAGCATCTTCTGGACGTTTGACCCTCATAGGATGCTTCACTGCTGCCAAATAGAACTTTAGGTCGTCATCGTGTTTATTTGCAAAATTTCTCTCTGAGACGCTTAGTTGCAACCATTCCCGAAATGTATGGTTGCCAATTGTGGTAATAGAAGTTTCGTCGAGCCAATCCAATTCTTCGTAGATGTAGAAAGGAACACTCAGCAGTAGCTCCTTCGATAGATTGAGCTTGGATCTCCCCGCAGCAGGATAGAATTGATGATGCTGGTGATGAGGGAGAGAAGGTATGCTGACGCTGGTCAAGGTTGTGATATGTACTGCTATTATGTAGTTCTTAACAGCCAGCAATATGACTATCACTGACATCATCGTCATCAAAATGCGTCGTATAGATCCATATCTTTTCGACGGCATTGCAAAGAAATTTGTGTTGTTGTTTGCGCTCTCTGTAGTTTTGAAGTTGATCAAAGTGAAGACGATGTGGTATGATCGATGGATGATGTTTGAATGTTTTGATCTAGTAGCTTGGTTTGAGGCAAATTCAAAATGGCAAGCCCCCGAATTGCCGTTGGAAAAAGCTAATTTCGTTGAGTGTCATGTTGTTTTTTGTCCAAATTCAAAAATACTATGTCCTCCCAGTGTCCTCCCTCACTTTATGCAAATGGTGGAATGCTGGTGTTACTTGAAGTGATGATTGCGTTTTGGCATTATGCGATGGTCAAAATTGCGAGTGAAAGCGATCTGTGGGGATACCTGGTACGTGAGGAATGTGCTTCTTTTGTGACTCACTCCGATCAAAATCATGTCATGTAAAATTATGTTTTTAAACGACTTTATTCATTACCAGATTCATGATTAGATCGCTTCACTCCATCAATATATTGTGGATCATCTTGGTCGTCGCCATGATTATCAGCAATGCGAGCGCACAAGAAACATGATTGCGCTTATTGATTACGTATTTCTTGGTGATACATATGTTCTCGTAACTCTTATCCATGTCGAGAACATTCAAATCATTTTCGTAATCATCCGTTGTTGCATTTGCTTTCTACAACTTATAGATTGTTCACAATTCTTTAACTGATTAATAGTTATGGTTTTGCATCTATTCATTTCATCTACATCCTTGCAACCAAAAGAACAATATCTTCAACTAAACAAAACACAGTGAAGAAAATAAAGATCATAAAACTGTTCATGTTGTTCTTTCCAATCGCAGTTCCAGTGTAAATGCATGTATGGTCATATTTTTCAATTACCACATTGCAGTCGGGCTCAAAAACTGCATCTGGAGGAATGTATGATTGGGCGCTATCATTCCATCTCCAGTTCTTTGCCGGTCTGTCCTTGTGCCGAGGTAAAATCCCTGGATCGACGAGTGAAGTGCATAGCAATGAAAATACCCATGCAAGTGTGGAACTGATCCAAATAGAGATGACAAGACACGAATCATCATTGTCTGGTCGAAATACTGCTTTCAAGGCAGTTAATGTACTAAAGCCAATAATGAGAGGCAATGTAAAACATAACAACTTCGGCCAATACGGCCCCAGCACGATGTCAAACTGTCGCTGTGGCACACCGGTAGAAATATCAGTAGCGGTAGCATCTTCAATCGTATCGAGAGTATCCTCTTGACCATCATGCATTGATAATGGTATCCAGGCATTACGTTCTTTCAATATCACCATATTCCCTACTCTACCGAATCGTCTGCAAAAGAGTGTTGATCTACTTTTACTAGTAGTGGCACAAGCATAATTGGAAATAAAAGCTCTACCATCTAGTATCCTCGTGAAAGAGCTTGAATCACAATTGTTGAGTTCTTCGGTTGCATCTCCTCGTATGTATACATTCAATATCTCTTCTTCGTCCTCATCTAGCCATGACACTGGTCCAAGACCAACAGCATGGGTATGACATTGCCAGTGTTGGTATCTCTCTGCAGCCTTCATGGCTTTGAGACGAATAGGGCTCATTTTAGCGTCGGGATCTGTAGCAGTTCCCATCGGTACTGTAGCTGCATTGTGTTTGTTTGGCAAATCAGAGATTTCTTCGAATGCCTCATCCAAAGTGTCGACAGTTCTCAATGTACCAGTCGGAGAAGGAAGCAGAGGTTCGTGCGTGGGCATATGATGACTCGTATTTGAACAAGAAACGCCATTAGATGTAGTATTATCTTTCTCAGTCAACAGAAAAGATGTATCAATATTAAAACTCTTTCCTGACTGAGCCTTCGTTGGTAGCTGTCTATTCTCATCATCCTTTAGCAGCGAAGAACAATCTTCCTGTCGAGCTTCTTCAATGCTTAAGCTCATTTCGTGCTCGCTTGTTCCGTTTTGGTTTGTATCATTTACACTTTTGTTGGGCATGGTTTGACATCACTAACTAGTTCAGGTCGCCACAGAGTTTATTGGCGCTTAATTGATGCGAGTAGAGTAAGTACGGGCCAAACGAGGTGCACTCAAAAGGGTCGTTGGTCTCAGACCCTTCTCATTCAAAGACTTCTTCGGTCCCACATCAATCACAATCCAAACACGTGCAAGACAAACGAAAACTCTATCCATATCAGATTAGGGTTATTTGAATATTTAAAAAAAATCACGACGGCCGCCCGCACACCGCAAGAGCGCAGATAGCAATGCTACACACTACGAGTAAACACTCTAACCAGAACTGCGACTGAAATACGAGTACGAGTGATCTAATCTATCACTTCTTTACCACAACACTTGTAAAACGGATCGAAACCTTTCTTATATTGGGATAAATCCATTTCATAGACTCACAACATTTTGATCACGTCTTGTTTGGATAAGAGCCGTACAGTACCTTTAATGTGCACATTTGGCATGTTATCAAAACAGCAACGCAAGCTGAAGGATCTTCAACTGCTCAAGGAACACATCTCCAAGAGAAGGCCCAGTGTCCATCCCAGCTCATTTGCCTCCCAAGTCATCATTGCCCGCATAGATGAGGAAATACAAAGAATATCCGCCCGTACGAGCAAGAAAACTAAAAAAGCGAAATCATGCTCTACTCTCAGGACCCTGCGTATCCTCCTAATCGATGCTCCAATGACGGCTCTCTTCGGTATTCTCATGATCTCAATACTCGTCCAGAAATACTACGTTAATTATGTTTCACCTACGATTGATGCTGCCAACTGGGCTGATGATTATGCTGCACGCTTGGGCCACGAATTTACTTACTACAGTCGCGAATGTGATGCAACTGATGTCACAGCTGATTCCATCCAATCAGTCGCCATTGATGAAAACAAACATACCCCATCCGACATTGTGGAAAATTTAATGGTTCACGGAATGTCTCCGATTCCCTCCCTCGTCGATAAAGAAACAAGTAACACATTGAGAGAATACATTTTGAAACGTAATACTGAGCTTACAAATGATGAAGTCATTCCACTAGATGGACAAGTTGGAAGATGGAGTTTTGGCATTCATGCTAATGAAGACCCATCTGTCGCAGCCGCACTTGAGCAGTTATCTTCTAATCCAATGTTGGAATCTTCTCTTGTGAAAATTTTGGGTAGAAACCCTGCAGTTGCTGAAATCACGGCTATAACAGTTGCGCCAGGAGCAGGTTCACAGGGCTGGCATTCGGACGTGAAGCAGCTCGGGAATAGTCTCAAATACGCTCAAACGTTTACACATTCGTATTCACTCTTTGTGCCACTTCAGAATGTTACTGCTGAAATGGGGGCGACGGAACTGTGTCCCGGCACGCACTATTGTGGCAGTGAAGATTTATGGGATACCTGCGTCGAGGCCGGTTTTCAGGCTGCGGGTCCTAGGAAGGAAGATGTGTGGAAGGTCGGAGATGGACTAATGATGAATCAGAAAATGTGGCATCGGGGTGGTGCGTATACTGCAACAGAAGGGCTGTATCGCGTTGTGTTTATTGTCACGTTCATTAGTAGACCTGATCCGGGTGTGGACCATCGACAGCTTAGCCATGGCACATATTTTCATATTCACCCGCGTATGTATGGGCATACACTAAAAGATCTGCAGAATGCTCATATTAATATGGCAGAGCCATTTGCATCGCTGAGAAGTCTTGGGATCTGGAAGCCTCCTGATTCAGATTGGGGGTGGGATTGGGCGACGTCTTCATCTGTGAGGATTGCTAACGGGGAAAATGGATATTCCGTGGGCGACTTGTTTGATTTCGTGGAAGGCCATTCTTTGGCTTTAATGGTTCCGCTCTGGTTACATGGAGCTGTGGATGAAGAAGGCGGATGGCAACTTTATTTCAAAGAGACGCTTGAAAATTTTGTCAATTTCTTCACGGTTTTGTACTTCGTTGTGTTGGTTGCGATTTTCACTTTTTCGATGGTTGTGGATTTACTGCAGAACTTCAAACATCACCATACGGCATCTTTCTTGAAAAGGATCGTTTATATCAATGCGACGATCCTACTGATTGCACACATTATGGCGGTGAAAGTAAAAAACACTCAATATGCGAAGAGCATCGACAATAAAACTATTTTTGCCAGACCTTTTATGCCCAGACCTACGGGAACAACTGCAGAGGCAACCATCAAGGATATGGATTCGAGCATGATGGATACGGACTTGACGAATCCACCCAGGCCTACAGCTGTACCTGAAAAAAATGATATATTATTTGGTAACCGGCATGATTCACATAATATTGGATTTTATGTGAATTATCTCAATTATCATCCTGGCAATAAAAAATGGAGGAAGCTACTAGCAACATACTCTCCCCTCTACAACTCATATTCAGGACTTCCGTCAGTATTCCAGACGCATATCGTATCCACTTTGGAAGAACATAAAGGAAGAATGTTAACACAAAACTATTATGGTGGCTGGGTTGTGATGAATGAAGATGATAAGAAGAAGCAAAAACTTAAGGGGCTACTTCTTGGTACAGACAGCTTATATTCTTCACTTGATCAAGAAATTTCTATTATTTCTGCTGAAGCTAGACATGGGATACTCATGCGAGGATCACGTGCAATGCCAAAAGAGACACTTAAAAATCTTAACAAATGGAGAGACCTCATTGCGCCAAGGTCATACGCTGAGATACCGAAAGGTCCAATTATCAAAGGTAGCTTTTTACGCACCTCGCTCTTTGAAATGGAAACTATACAAATCACGCCATTGCCATCAAGAAAAAAACTAATCACCGGCGGAAGCGCAAGTGAAATGAAGATCGGTGATACAATTCTGGTCAACTACAGAGGATCTGGCAACTGGATGCCCGCCCGCTTGATCTTCAAAGAATTTTCCAACTATGGCGTTGTGGAATTTGACTTTGGTAGAGAGCGCTCTAATGTGTACCTCAAAATGATAGAGCCCTTTAGAGGAATTCAGGAAGGAGATAAAATCACAGTATTGGGTACAAAATGTGAGCGATGCCCGATAACTTTTGAACAAGGTTCCGTATTGAAAGCTCATCAAGACATCACCTGTGATGTTGTTTATAGAAATGGTGACGTTGAGGAGCGCGTCCCAAAATATGAACTCGCTCTTCGATTTGAAGAATGAAAGTCCTACTACACGTACGTGTACACATAAAACATAAAAGACAATTTATGATACAATTTATTCGTTTTGCAATGTTTCCACCGCAGCCTCATTTTTATTGTGAGGATAAAACCAGCCAAGTATCATCTCATCCAACTCCTGCGTAAAGTGCCTTCCGTCTCCCTCGGCCGTGTAGTGGGCAGAAAGGTAGTACGTGTTAAACAAATCCAAATATGTCACATTTAGCTCCTTCATTAGCTCCTTCTGTTTGTAATGGAGTGCCCGTACTCTCGAGTTACTTAAATACCGCGTACTATTAACGCAACCTTCATAGTCATAATTTGCGTCGCTGCAATTGACACGATGCATATGTAGAGCCGACGGTGATTTCCAATACAGTGTTCTTCCACGGTATCTCTTCCGAAGATCCGCAACCCAGTATCTGCAAGCTGCTAAATGGTCCTCAAAGTCTACCCCTTGGATATTCTCCGCTATAAGGATATCCCAAATAGCTGAGCCAATCACAATCGAAACATCACGTTCGTATTTTAGCACTTGTTTCCTATGCATTCTCTGGAATAGCGTCCCCACGTGTTTCATCCTCTCCATAGTAAATAATGTTCTAATATTTGCTTGGAAGTACACATTTGGCCGTAGAAAGATATTCTCTTCTGTTTGCTTTTCTTCCATCGCCTTTCTGTCTTTGATCATTTGCAGCATGGTAGAATCACCGAAGAACACAACAAGAGGCCAATGTCCAAAATCAGGCAATTGTGGAGGCTGAAATAGTTTCATTGGTGGCTTGGGGACATTGGAAGCCACACCTGTTTGAAATGAAGATCCGGAGTTTTTCCAATGAATTTTAGTGGGCTGAGGTAGCGACCCGATCCCACAAGTAAATTCAAAGTATACCTTCAGCCTACCAGTTCCAGACAGATTTGTCGGAATCGCATCCATTGGAGTTGTGCAGAAATTCAAAAGATACGTCCCGTCGTTGAGATCCTCGATAAGTGCAACAGCTGTGGGAGGAGTGTCTTTATCATCTTCTTCCTTCGAATTGCCATCTGTATAAGTTATATACATTTCATCGCCACCATGATTCTTTTCTCTTCCTAAATGATCGATAGTTTGAAGTATCCAGTTATTCTTGGTTGGTTTTATCTTTACCTGGGCAGTTGGTGAGCACTCTTGTAGAGGAGATGTTTCATTTGTTTGAGGGACTATGACTTCTTCGAGATATCCGAGTATCGATGTAATGGGTTCCTTTGGAATAACAATTACGTCCGTCCTCTCTATACCATCGAGATTAAAGTGATGATCCATATCTTGTTCATTTTCCTGATTGTTGGAAGAACCGCTTACTTCATGATACTGATTTATTTCTGCCGATGTCATTTTGCTTATCTTCATCATCATGTTGATGAAAAACGCGACATACATGACAAGAAGCAAAACAATCATCTGTAACAATGAAAAGGACCGTGCACGGAACTTTTTTTTAACTTTTGGAGGAAACGTGCCATTTGATGCCTTTATATTGATACGTGGATTCAACATCTCTCACGTAGACAAGTTGAAAGTAAGTTTGGTTACAGTACTGTGTACTGCTACGCGAAGCTTGGATTGTTGTATCGACTTGGTTGTACAGTATGTTTGAATGAATGAATCAATCAATCAAGATTGAACGAATGGACTGATTTTTTTGGCGATTCGATTGTCGGTGATTGATTGATGCGACATTTTGATTACATATCCTAATCCAACGAGAGTAACCTTGCCTCGAAGGAAAACAACCACCACAACCAACCAACTGGCCATCAAAATATCAAACATACTTTGTACCGGCGACTATCATACGAGTAATCACTGAGTTCTTTTCACTATTATTAATCATCTCAAAGATCAATCTTTGGTATAGAACTTGAAGACAAGTGCAATCCTGGAAAGAACAATGGTTGAGGCACAAGTAACACATAAGAGAAAGATATCTACTCCTTCAGAGGGTTACACCTGTTCAATATGCAATGAGCCTGGACACTGGATACAACAATGCCCACAGAAAGGAAAACGGAAGAAGAAAAATACAGACCACGTACACACACCTGGAGTCGATCCTTCTCAGGCTGACATAGACAAAGCACGCGCATTGCAAAAACTCAAACCTCCAAGTTGTTTCTGTGGAATCAAATCTAGACTGAAAAAGGTCAATAGATCGAATACCGGAGAAGAGTCGCGTGCGATTGGAAAATATTTCTTCTTTTGTTCCAAGGCAAAGCTTGATGAGGGCAAATGTAAATTTGCCCGACCGGTCGACGATCACGTGATGCCTAACAAACAAAGAATTTGTACATTTTTTGCTAAAAATGGTTCTTGCAAGAAGGGTGATAAGTGCATGTTTAGTCATGAGATCTCAGAAAGTTCTAATCAGAAGAAAGAGAAAAAAGCAGACTATTCAAAAAGAATTTGTACATTTTTTGCAAAAACTGGTTCTTGCAAGAAGGGTGATGAGTGCGAGTTTAGTCATGAGATCGTAGAAGGTTCTGATCAGAAGACAGAGGAAGTAGACCCATCAAAAACAATTTGTACATTCTTTTTGAAAGGTTTTTGCAAGAAGGGCGGTGAGTGCAGGTTTATTCATGAGATCGTAGAAGGTTCGGATCAGAAGAAAGAAAAAGCAGACGCATCGGAATCGGTACGAAAGGAGGACAGTGAAGATAAAGTGAAGGAGGAATCGGAAGGAAATCCTATTGCTGAAGATGATGAACAAGGTTCTTCCAGTAGTTCGAGTGACAGTGATAGCGATAGCGAGTCATAGTGGTAGCATTTGAAATACTTATTTAATTCATCTCTAAAGAAGCCAACTGCTAAAATTCCTTAGATTAATCAAAGAAAGACACATACACGTCCTTAAGCTTGTATCAATGCCATAATCCAATAAAGCATCATCGCAGTTTTCGAAGAAAGCTTCATTTTTGCACTTTTAATCCCCTGGTTATGTTCTAATATTAAATATTGTCTTCACACTTTGTCATGCAAGGCCTGCTTCTTTTTTCTTCGTGCAGGCGACGCAGGCTATCCTGAGACTGCTGTGTTGTGAGGAAGAGTTTCAATTATCATAGATAAGTTAGCAAATTAATCTGGTGTCCATTTCCCATTCAAACATTATTGAGCGGTAAAGCAAGCTCACGTCTAGCCACTGTAACAACATACATACGATTGAACCAATAAAGGATGGGAAAACCAACAGGTCGCAAAGCAAGCGTGCTCCTCGTAATCTTGCAAGGAAATGACAAACATGCTTCCCAAAAACCTCAATATTAAATGCCGGTGGAAGAGTATATTGGCCACCAATGAATGCCAACCGTGTACTCAAATTTGACCCTGAGACACAACAATTACCATCGATCGTGGGGGATGACATGAGTGGTGTAGGAGAATCTAGGAGAGTGCAAATGGCAGTGTGGATCTCTAGCAACGGATGGGGTAATCTATTGTATGTATCTCGTACACTTCCTCTCGAGTCCTTGCCATCATTATAACCCATTCAATGCTATCATGAGTAGAAGGAACCCTGTCACATTTACGGGCTGAGTTTCTACTTGCAACGTTCAATGTAGTAAAGAGCAATGTAAAGGAAATTGTACACATCCAGCAGATAGCTTGAAAAAGTAATTTTTATTTTGACATTTATTATTATTTCCTTTTACAGAAAGAGCAATACAAATAGTTATAAACATTCCGAATGAATCGGACTGCAGCATTCGACTGCGTTTGATCAAACTCAAATAGTAGACCCCGAATCACCGCAGCACATGCACATCATGTGTCGCAGAGAAGAAGTTAGTGCTTCAAATAAATTGAGCTTGTTATAGACCCAACGCTTGGGAAATATAAAAACACAATCAATTGCTGTACTTCCTGTGGCCACTGTATGAACCACGATAAAAGAGCAAAGCCAGAATGCGAAAGCTTCAGTACTTAGTTCTTTTCAACAACGGACAAGAGGCTTTCGCAGAGAACATCAGCCATATCATCGAAGTCACTGTCATCCCACATGAGAGGCATTCTTACGTCACAAGCTCTTGAGAGCATCTTGGCGGTCAAAGGAAGAGGCTCGTCAGCAGGAGCGAATCCCCAGTTAACGAAATTTCTGGCATTAGACTTGTGTCCGAAAAGCTCAACAGGAAGTCCGTGATCAGCACATTCAACCAAGAACTCTTGAACTTGCTCATCGGTGATATCGTGGCTGAGGTTAAATTGAAGAGAGTCGTGTACAGGGGTGGTTACTCCGGGGGTATTGACGGGAATAGAGAGGAGATCTCCACAACGCTCCTCAACAACTGTAGTAAGCTTAGCATATCTTTTGTTGTATTTGGCAATTCTGTCCTCAAGGGTCTTCATTTGAGGTTTGATTACTGCAGCAGCCAAGTTGGACATGCGTACAGAGTAGTTGGGAAGCTCCTTAGGGAGGTCTCCGAAGACCTCGGGTCCGGGAACGGTGACATGCTTGGATGCAAGTCCCTCGTAAGCTCCAGCGTATACGGCACATTTAGCAGCCATAAGAGCATCGTCGGTCAAGAAGAATCCACCCTCTCCTGAGTTGATCATCTTGTAAGACTGGGAAGAGATAGCACATGCGACTCCCATGTGTCCAGTGTGCTTTCCCTGCCACCTGACTCCGAGGGAGTGAGCACAATCCTCAAGAAGGATTGCACCAGCTTCATCACAGGCAGCCTTGATACCGTCCATATCAGCAACCTTTCCACGCATGTGGGAAACCATTACATGCTTGCACTTAGGGTGAGACTTTAGCTTCTTCTTCAAATCCTCAACAACCATGACGTGGTTGTAGTCACTCTCAACATAGACAGCCTTTCCTCCAGCATGCTCAATTGCAGAGGGAACAGCTCCGAAAGTGAAAGCATTGGAGATAACCTCATCTCCGAACTGAAGACCACTGGTCTTGAGAAGAAGCATGAGTGCGGATCCGCAAGAGTTAAGAGCTACACAGTACTTGTGTCCAGTGTATTTAGCAACCTCAATCTCGGTAAGGGAAACAACAGATTCCTCGTCCTTTCCAATATTGTAACGGTACATACGTCCGGTCTGCATGAGCTCGATAGCTCCCTGCTGTCCCTCAAAAGGAACGGGATCAGGAGTCTTGATATCTCTGGTGATTACAGTTCTGTAATGTATGGTATGGATAAGATGATTAACGTGAGTGAACGAGCGAGGGAAGTTGTAAAACGATGACCCATTAAAAAATTTGTTCGAAAAATGAGGTGTACCAATGGACGCAACATCCCTGCAATTCCATCAGGCGCACACATGATAACGCGTTCTTATGCCTCCGATCCAATATTCATAGCTTATCACGAATCAATTTTAGATTCAAACCCTGTATCTTTTCAAAAACGTATTGATAATGTAATGTATAACTGACCTCTCTCCAGTCTTGGGAATAGCACTGAAGGCATTTGCAGCGTTGAGACTGGCAAGAAATACAAGGGCGGCATTGGTGAATCTAGACATTTTGGTTGTATGTTGTGTGAATTATGACACTGTGAATATGGTTCAAAATTGAATATAATGAAGAGAAGAATATGTGGCAATATTCGATAGACCAATGATCCTTTGTACCAACAAGGGACACTTGCTACCATTGGCTATTTTGCGGGAGCGCCATTCGTTCAGCTCTCGTGGCAAAGGATCTATTCTTGAGGAACTAAAAAAGTAGCCACGTGTTCTGGTCCCTGTACAATTCATACGGAGCGAGGAGCGCGCTAAAATTCCGTCTGTTCTTCAATAAACAGTGCTCGTTTTCTATTCGTCGGCATTTTATTCCGGCGGGATCGTCATGAAGGGGGCGTCTTAACCCCCCGATTTGGGTGGATGGGGGGCGTTCGGAGATCATTTTTGTGCCATTCGAACGAAGCCAGACTTTTTGGATTGACCAATAATGTTTCTCCTCGGGCGAAGCCAGACGGTAGCCACATTCTGATTGAATGATTGAAATAATTGAAGAAGCTGACTAAGTCTTGCTTGGGACAGCTTGTAACAACATAACACACACACCACCCCTGGGATGAAAATACACCACACCCCCCAACCTTTAGACACCACCCCCCTCCCTCCCTGTTCTGGACTGCAAATGCACAAAGCGAGAAGCGCGTCGTCCAAAGTTAGTTGAAGTTTGAAAATCGGGACACTCCAACGGTCGGAAAAGGTTTTTGTTCGGAGATTTTCATGCCAACGCGAGACAATGGTGAAACCCGAAGGAAACAAACGGACAACTAAAAATGTCGAGTACTTGTATGCGATAGCTAGTATCTAATCAATCTGGTTGCACATACCACTGTAGTAGGAATACTCGTACAGTACGGTAGTTACAAGTTCCACCACAAAAACAACATGGGCAACTCCAGCAGCGGGCCTCGAATGGCAATCTCGGCAATGGCAGACATGCTCTCCGTCACAAAACCACAGATGATGGAACTCCGCAACGCCTGCCTCCGACACGCAAAACCAAGCCTCGATAAATCAAATGCTGGGCCTACGATCAGCCAATCCAGTTTCCATAAATCCATGAAAGAAGTGAATGTAGATCCAGTGGTGTTCGATGTATTTGATCATTTGTACACAATGTGGGACACAAAAGGGGAGGGCGAGATCAGCATGCTGCTCTTTCTAGCTGGGATAAGCCCACTAGCTAGTACCGTGGATGTTATGACGAAATTACTATTTGCGTTTGAACTGTTTGATGTTCATCGGACGGGGAGGATGAAAATAGAAGACGCACTGTCGATATTAGGAGGCATAAATGCGACAGCTAGTTATTTTGGTGATGCGGTTATCACTCCTCAAGCAATTGAGATTGTGATTGAGGATGTGTTTCAGGGACAAAATGAGATTGTTTATATAGAAAATTTGGAACACATTTCTAATCATCCGGCAGTGGTTCAGTTTTCACTAGCTGCAGGAACAATGAGGTATGGCGGTGCGAGTAAGATTGGGAGATGAGCTGTTATTCTTTCCAAAAGAAGACAACATGTTGAATGTGTCCTTTTTCCAAACAAAAGCTTGACGAGCGTCGGGATCTGTAGAATTAAAGAAATGTGTAAAGAAAGTAACTTGTTGAGATAGCACAAACTTTTCCATGAACGAGTGTCAAATTTGAGGCTGTGAATCCATGAAGAATTCCATAGAAAATATTGTAGCCACGTTGTTCACCCTGATTGTTATTTTTGCACATCAATCAATTTCCAACATCACCTGCCTACAGTACCTACGAATTGTATGACTCGCTAGCTAGAAACAGTGGGATAACAGGTACGTGCAAAACCCTCCTATTGGGACTGATTTTCGCCGCTTAGGTTTATATAGTTTAAATCAGTAATCTTTGTGTATTATTATTAGTGCCTGTGGCTTGCCTGATGTAATTTGACGTTTCGCCTCCTGAGAGCGAAAGATTCTTCTTTATGAACAAGTTTGAAAATAAATTTACTGGCGCGGATTGGTTTGTGACTTGCGACCACGAAAAATCCCCAAGCAAAGCGACGGTCGAAATCCAAGACAACCGACATATCTACCGGTACATCACCTACATAATCTATTTTCTAGTGTACAGTCGGCACACTACAGACACACACCTGAGAAGCTTGTCGATCATCTTCCTTTTATAGCAGAAACTAAATTATGTTTGTGATAGCAACAATAGCTGACACGATTAAGATCCCACCATCAAAGTTTAACGAATCCACTAGAACTTGTGCACATGAAGAAATCGACCAGGTATACCCCAACAGGGTCCTCATGGATGTAGGTCTAGTTATATGTCGATACGGGCACGTTAAAAAAATTGGCGATGGGGTCTGTGTTCCTGGTGACGGTGCTGCTCATCACGAAGTTGTTTTCCGGTTAGTTATCTTTCGACCGTTCGTTGAAGAAGTCTGCGTGGGGCAAATCGTAGAAAGTAACGAAGAGGGAATCAAAGTTTCTTTAGGGGAGTTCTTCAGCGATATTTTCATCCCTGCTCATTGGATGTTAAAACCTAGTACATATGATCAAGAGAGTGGACTATGGGTCTGGACTCCCAAGTATGGTGGTGATGAAGAAGGGGGTGAAGAAGGAGGAGGTGAAGAAGAAGAAGAGCAAGAACGATATGAAATGGAAATCGGGGCTGAGATCAGATTCAAGGTCAAGGGTATCAACTTTACGCAAATCACTAATACTGCAAAAGGTGTACAGGCAACAACAACTTCCACTACATCTAGACTTATGCCTGGCTTCAAATCTGCGACGAAAAGCGATAAGGGGGCAGGGGAGGATGCTGCTGATAATAGACCTGTGAGAAAAAGGAGCTCGTCTGTTGATTTAAGCGATTCGATGATACCTGCGAGTATGCACATAACAGCATCGATATGCGAAGATGGTCTAGGGCTTGTGAGTTGGTGGTCCAGTCAAGAAGAAGAAGAAGAATATGCTGAAGAAGAATACGCTGAAGAAGAGGAGGGTGAACACTTGCATGGGGAAGAGGATGTCAAAGTGGAAGAAGTGCCAGAAGAATAAGTCATTGCTATCCAATAAAATATGCTATCTACGTACACGTAAGAGAAATATATTTCAGAGTGTAAATTCTTTTTTTACTGCTAAATTGATATCGTCAAAATGCTTTTGATAAGTGATCAATTTCAAATTGTGAATCAATCAACGAAGGCATGAATTAGATTTGTTCGTTTTCATCATTTTTCCAAATATATATGTCGAGGACGTTCAGGTTGTCGTCGTCCAAGTTCGCCCGTGCCAGTAAAAAATTATGAAATCCCCGATAGGCTTCTTGTGGAAGATCAAGATTTAATCAAACGACTGGTGTAAAAAGTGCAGTTTAGATAAAGATACATTCCTTGAACGCCACCACTGCCCTCCTCTCCGACACGTACAAAAGTATTGTCTAAAGTAACTTCATTAAAAACGGCATTTTGGGATAGATCAAAGATTTGTTTGGACGATTTCTTGCATTTATTGTATGCCTGATGAATGCAATCAAATTCTCAAGATTGATACACAACAGTCCTTGATGTATAAATGCCAGAGCCAAATAAGATTGAGAGATGGATATCGGATGAACTTGTTTTAGATAGCTGTATCTACTTCATGCCATAATATGTTGAATCACAAATAAAGCGGAGCGGTTGCAGGTAGTGACGGATGCGTGGTCTATGGAATCCCTTCTAAGTCAACATGCACCATCAGGTTCGATCCTGTCAGCCATTCTACAAAATATAGGAGATGAAGCGAGAAAGGAAATCCTATACATGGTGTATTATAGAGTGACAAAAATCGACTTGGTAAACAACACATATTAGTTGAACGTAATTTGAAATTAAATGTAGTAGAAAGTGTCACCTTGCTGTCACCTCGTTGGGAATATTGAAATACACATTGTGACGTTTCCAATCCCTTTGATGTCTTCAGTCAGTCGCAACTAATCGTCTTCAATTATAACCAATCATATTCAATCAGTCTTAACCAATTATGATAACATTTGTCTCGTCAAAACCTTGATTGGTCATAAAAACTACCATTGTGAGATTCCACCTACAAGTACGAAGATAACTACATATGTAAAGGGAGAGTCAGCATGAGATTCCCTTTCACTACTCTTGTGGACAATGAGGTTAATAAGACCTTCAACTGGTGTTTGTCTTTCACTGGAGCAGATGGTTGCGTGTAAGGTATTCCTTTTAATGCTCGCTGAGTGGTGAAATTTGATCCAGTCGACAAGTCCCTGACTCACATTGGACAAGATCTTGGCGTTGGAAAAGGTAAGTGGATGAAAGGTGACCTGGCTAATAATGGTTGTATGTATTGTGTTCAGGCTGATAGGTCCGCTCAAATTCTGAAGATTGATACCATCAATGGTACCACAACAGTCATCGATGTACAAGTACCAGAGCCAAATAAGATTGAGAGATGGATCTCGGGTGCACTTGCTTTAGACGGATGCATCTACTTCATGCCATACAATGCCCGTCGCACCCTGAAATTAGACCCCGAAAATGATTCGGTGTGCTGCGTTGGAGATGATTATGGAATCGGACAACAAAAATATTCAGGAACAGTTGCAGATAGTAACGGATTGGTGTATGGCATCCCTAATTGATCAACAAGCATCGTCAAGTTCGATCCTGCCAGCAGCTCTAGCAGCATTGTGGGGGACGAAGCCAGGAATAATTTACTATGTACTGGTGGTTGCGAATTTGGCAGAGACGAGTGTATCTATTCCCTCCGTTACGCGCATTACACTGCTGAAGATCGATGTGGTAAACAACACATATTCTCATTTGGCAGAGACGAGTGTATCTATTCCCTCCGTTACGCGCATTACATATATGAAGTGCTGAAGATCGATGTGGTAAACAACACATATTCTCTAATTGGAAACTTGGGAGTCTTGTTCTTTGACAGCGGCAACTATTGGGGTGACGCTGTCCTGGGGAATGACGGTTGCATATATTGGCCACCATGGGAAATCAGTCGTACACTGAAGTTTGATCCTGAGACTCAATCGATATCTCTTGTAGGAGACGACTTTGGAGGATTGAAGTTGAAATGGCTCTACGGAGCTGTAGCGTCTGATGGGGCCATCTACTGTCTCCCATTTTGTTCAGAACA
>Ga0115005_10000994_pt1 | contig 22316 bp, 18 predicted proteins | sample ArcOceMetagenome_FD_87163 | JGI IMG/M metagenome (GOLD analysis project Ga0115005, IMG submission 87163) | Marine eukaryotic phytoplankton communities from Arctic Ocean - Arctic Ocean - Greenland ARC118M Metagenome | ecosystem: Environmental > Aquatic > Marine > Oceanic | place: Arctic Ocean...
ACACACCCCCGCAGATGTGCCCCGGGCCCCCCAGCACGCCGCTTAATTTTTTTAAAGCCCCGGACCCCCCTCCACAAACCAAAAAAACACAAAAATTCACAAAAAAAACCCCCCCCCCCCCCCCACAAACGAAATTACTTCTGTTTCAGCTTGGTTTCAGGATCAAACTTTAGCGTAAAATGGTGATTCAATGGTGGCCAATAGATAGCTTGACCCCATTCACAAGATTCGCATTCGGACTTTTCGATTGTATACCCCAAAAATATCAAGTGTTGTTCATGACATCTATCTTCAAAAATAGACGGTAAGCATCACTGATCACTGAAAGCATACATATTTCCATCTCGACCCACCGCACTACCAATAGGAAATCCAAACCAGCTGGTCCCCCCACAAAGTTCACTTCCTCTATAAATTTCATTTTTGATTCATTGGATTGAATCTACCAAATACGAGTGGATTCGATTCATCAGAAATGCCGTAGAAGTACCCGTCATTTGTAGCAATCGTTCCTGAATACTTAAATTCATCTGCTCCATTTTCGGGGTTCAGTTTCTTGATGCAGCGGGCACCGGCAGGCATAAAATAGATGCAACCATCCATAGCAAGCGCACCTGATATCCAACTTGCATTACCGATCTGCTCTGGCAGTCTCATATTCAGGAGTGTTACGGTGCTGTTATTGGTATCAATCTTGAGAACACTTATACTTGCTGAAGTAATGAGAAATACAATAATTACAACCGTTACCAGCTCGCACGCCACAAAACGGCTTGGCTCTACCAGCAAGGGCTACCAGCATCAAAGTCCGGTCCAATCGAAATCAGTGATTTGTTGACCGGATTGAATTTGACCGGCACACGGCGAGCATTGAAGGGAATGCCGTAGATGTAGTCATCTGCGCGGACAACACGGCACACCACTTCAAATAGCCTTCTTCAATTATATTGCCAACAAGAGCTGTGATGGAAGACATTGGCACGTTTGATTAACTTTTGATTTTGGGTCTTTCCTATTATTCTCGTCGAAGACGTTTGATGATTGATTTTGTTTTTTGTTTCAAAGTTCAAAGTCTGGGTCTGGGGAGGAGCTCATTAAAATTCCAAAAAATATTTTCGAGGGCAAGGTGCGCGGAATTTCAAATGAGTCCCACAGAAAATGTCCAATCGATCGTGTCAGCAAGGGATGTCAGGTTGTTCATAAACCCGGATCTGGAACGAGTGGAAACCAAAAACCAATAAGAACACTACTGATGGAACACTCCTAGATCCAAGATCAGTACGCCTGAACACAAACTAGGATCTCTAGGATTAGCGATAAATTGGAACATAACGCTTTTGAGAAACTAAAATTATGAATACGACGAAAAATATTACCAAAGATCAGTACACCACCGTACCGTATGATCTATCGGGGGGAACAGCAGCAGCAGCAGGAATCACGCAAAATGAAGCCGTAGTAAAAGCCTACGTGCCCCACGCGACTACTATGATGGCAGTTGAAGCAATCCCATTATCCCCAAAGATGTCAAAAACAATGAACACATCAAATCCACCTGGAAACTGTCCCGATGGTGGCCAGTGGGGCAAACTGCGAACAATCGGGAGAAAAACAGGATTGATGGTGTGCCTTGGCTGCTTGGCGGCTGGCCCTTTTGGTCTGTTCCTACTTGCTTGTCCTCAAGACGAAAAGGATGTTTATTTACACGGGAGAAAGTTTTATGATGCATCCGGAGTGTATTTGTTTACGGAGGGCAACAGATTTTGCGAGTTCATTCCGAGTAGAGAAGCCCCACGTCGTTGATTTGATCGGTCCCCTAAAATCATCTAATCTATAAAAGTAGCGATCTCTACTGCTTATGAAAGATGAAAGGAAATTGATGATAATTCATACATATAATTCACTTCCTCCCCCTTCAGTTTCATGACTTTCATTGGTTATTGCGACTTTTTCAAAACACACTACAGTATGTACTGGTACCCAAAGGTACTACTGTACACACGTAATTTAGATTCCAGAATGTAAGTTAGTTCAAGTTCAAAGTTCAAGAAGAATTTTTTCATTCGTACCAGATTTTTGAAGCACGACCAAAATCAGGAATCCCGGCGGGCTTCTGTTTCGCATCTAGTGATTGTCCGCACACCTCCCACTCATCAGCACTCTCTCCTCTCTACTCTCAAAGCCAAGCACAAAGTGAACATAATATTTCACCGTCTCATCCTCGTCAAATTATACCAGCTAACAAATAGCTTATCACCAGCATGACAATTCAAAAATATCAGGACTTTTCAGGAAGCAATCCACCGCCAACAGCTCCTTCTGCCTACACGTATACCAAAAATGAAGAACCTGAAATTGTTTTTGCCACCGTTCTTTATGATACCGATACCGCTATTGCAGCAGATGTAGCTGCGGAATCAAAAATCCTAGCGCCAATAACACAAAAAACTTCAAAGCCGCCAAAAAATTGCCCTGATGGTGGAACATGGGGCATTCTCTTGTACAATGGAGAGAAAACTAAAAGTATAGCATGTCTCGCCTGCCTCTGTTTAGGACTGCTCGGTCTGTGTGTGCTTGCATGCCCTCAGGACGAAAAGGTGAGTATTTTGATATTCTTGGTTTGTGCAAAATTGCACCATTTGGATGACCTTTTATCTCACCACCTTTGCTCTGCTGCTGTTCCTCTCAGGACGCATATTGCGTTAATGGAAGGGTTTTTGATGCTGCTGGGAACTTCATTGACACTAAAAGTAATGTCAAATTTACTCCCAGCAAACCGAAGAACTAATCATGATCTTCAAAAGATTATTAACGTTTTCCTTACAACGAGGATGAGAGTGAGGACAACAACAAGTACGTGTAAGATGGGCACGCATTGTATGTTGAATATATATATTTAGATGGACCTATTAAATAGTGTTTCAGATCGTTCAATTTTGTTTGATGTTTTGGGTATTGACATGATCCAATCATGAATTTGGTTGCCATCAGATTCTCTGACAACTATTTCAAACACAAAAGGACTACAAAAGGGTTAATAAAAATAAAAGGAGAAATAAACTCTTTAAACAGCCATTTCTCTACATCTTTTGGGTGAAGTGAATTTCGTTTCAAGTCCATTTTGAATCGAATCAAACCAACCCATGAACATTCAAGATCAGCATGGCACAAATTTGCCTCCTCCGTACGTTCCCTCATTTGAAATCGCTACAGCAGCTTCGCACCCAACTTCTTCCTTTGAGAACGAGTCCTCCTCCATTCCAATTGCAGCAGTTGCCAGCGTATACGATTGGAATGAATACGACAAACGTCAATGCAGCGACAGCAGAACAACAAATCTTGGATGTTCCAGCACGGTGGCAAGAACTGCACCAGTGTCAGCGTCTTCCAATCCACCAAGGAATTGTCCTGATGGGGGACAGTGGGGAAAAGTGAATTACACTGGAACCAAAACGGGAGCTTTGGCATGCGTTGGAGTCGTGGTGTGTGGCCTTCCGGGGCTTTTCATCTTGGGTTGTCCCCAGGATTCGAAAGATGCATATGTGTGTGAGGACAAGGTTTATGATGCTGCTGGCACTTTGATTGGCGCGAGGTCCAGAGTCAGATTCGTTCCTTCCAGACATCATTATCATTGACCACGAGAAAGAGTCCAGTGACTCAAATGTATCATGCACTGGGTGTATGATATGCGTACTGAATATGTTCCTGCTGGTAGCATTTAAAATAGTTGTACCGTATAAACATTATTGACAAATTCATTCTTTTAAAAATAATATACAAGCCACGCCCATCATACCTATGCCGTGTCATTCTTTCTAGCCTAGCTACACGTATGTACAGTATACTAGTCGACGATTCCGTCCATATCAAAATCTTCCCCAAATCCTTCCAGGTCTAAATCAAACTGATCAATGTTCAGAGCATCCAATTCAGGATTCGTCGACAGGGGTCGAACAGTTTCAATGGGCGGAGGAGAGATGGGCAAAGCTGGTGCCGCTTCCTTCTTTTTGCTCTTTTTCTTCTTGGTCTTCTTTTCTGGTTTATCTGCTCCTGATCCAGTAGAGCTCTTCTTCTTTTTATTTTCTTTCACAATCTTACCAGTGCTTGTTTTATCACCACCTGCACCTGCACCAACACCGCCAAACAAAAAGTTAGCAGATTCATCGACAATAGAGGGCATCCTTAGCTCCTCCGGATCGAGCCATAGCTCAGGATGTTTCTTGCAAATAGCATCAGTCTCATCAAACTCAATTCCCTTCGGTTCCTTCCCATAATTATCCATCCAGGGCTCATACTCAACCACCTCGTCCTCAACTTCCTCCAAGACCTTGGTCTGCATGGATCTGTGCGCGGAGTGATTGCCCCTTCCCGCCCTTTTATTAGGATCCTTGGTAGATATGGCCTCAATCAAAGTGATGAGATCCTTCTCAACATCTATAACCTCATTCATGGGCGGCGGAACGTCCGCATGTTCCCTCTGCATGAACCGTCTCTGCACGACCTTGGTCAAGGGGGGCGTGAGGCCGGAATGGTAATAACTGGGAAACCCCTCATTTTTGTAGCCGGGCATGCTCTCAGCCTCTTCGAGTTCCGTCATGTCTTCATAGACAATGAGCATTTGTGCAATGTCGACGCATTTGTAGTACATGGCGTGATCGTGCGTTTTGTGTATTTCAATGGGGCAGGGCAGGTTTATGAGTCGGGCGGGGTAGGTTGCCCCATCGCAGTGAAAGTTCCAGAGTGTGTGTTGATCCAGGAGTTCTGCCCCCGCCTGCGCCTGATCCTCACTCGATTTGTGCATGTTATCGTCGAGGAAGGAAGAGGAAGATGGCGTTCGAGTTTGTATCGCCGGTTCACATGTGACTCCCTCCAGATCGAATATTCTTCCCTCGGAGTTGTTTATGTTTTGTGTGCTAGTGCTAGTAGCGTGACTTCCCGCGTTAACGTTGTTTTGGAGGGAAGCTGAAGCTTTGGAGTTGGAGGCTGCCGATGATGCTGACGCCTCCTGGTTTGATTTTTCGTCGAGGGCAGCCATCTTCTCGCGGAGGTGGGATTGGAGGCGTTCATCGAGGATCCGGAGGACTAATGTTTTGTCACGGAGAAGGTTGCGTTCCAGCATTGCACGTGTACTGCTATTATCTTTTATTTGAGGGTTGCTGTGAGTGGTATCGTAGGCCGTAGGTACCGTACCATGAGATTGAAAATAGTATCATGGTGTTGGTTCTTGTGGGTTCATCGGCATTGAGATTTGAGATGCTCTCGTTGATGGTTGGGTTGCTCAGTTTTAGAGTTCAGAATATACCCATCCGTCGTGGATACATCGCATCGCATCGCGCGCGCAACGAATAACTATTTTTTAATCGTCGCAAGATCGTCGTCGAATATCTCAAAATATAACAACCAAGCAAAAGATCAATGATAAAAAGAATCATCTCTCTACTTTTAGCTACGCAGGTGACATCAATGCCTTGTCAGCCCTCCACTCCACCCACCCGCAATAAGTTCTGCACCTTTTGAACACAATGAAGAGTCATAAACAGGAGGAGCAGTCATGGGTATCTACGTTGCTGTCACTTCTCTTTGCAAAAAGTGAGTTGCATGTTCCTAGCAAAAAACTTGATCACTACAGAAACAAAATCACATACAACCTTCCGCTACAAAGCCTCTCCCCACTTGCAGACTTGAAATTAAATGAGGTTTGTCAAGCTATAGACAACTGGATGCATGACCATAAGAAAGTTAGCATCTTTCGCGAAGTCATGGCTAAATGCTCTCGCGATGGTGCCACGATGATTAGAGTCACTGTCCAGAGAAACACGGATACAAGTACCTGTAGTACCGAGGGAAGCGATGACGACGACGATAACGATGGCAGCAATGATAATGATTGGGATAATGCGAAACAATCATTTACTTCCCACCTGGTGCAGCTTTTCCCTGCTATAACCTGTATTTGTTACAATGAAACTTACAATCGTTCCAGGCCCACAAAAGACGCTCCCTTACATTTAATTCATGGAGATGTAATGTATTTGCTTGAAAAAACACCCACGGGGTTACCCTATCAAATCAGCCCAGATGCTTTTTGCGAAATTAATCACGAAGTAGAAAATCTTCAGTACACACAGACCGTCTCTTGGATAAAACAGTTTCAAGGAGCAATACTTGTTTGTTCTGGGAGGGATATCAACAGCTACGGACTTGGGTTTGGATCTATTCGTAATGATGAGGGTGAACACATATTTTCAGAAGTGGTAGCTGTGCAACATTGTCCACTCGTTGGGAAAGATGCAAATGCCAACTTTAAATTGCATCAAGATGAGATCAAAGCAACTGTACTGCAGTTGAGCAAAGATGAAATGGCTAGTGGGGTTTCAGTAGCTCTTGAAGCTGCCCTTGAGCGGCAGAACCATCCTCCTGTTGTGGTAGTCACAACTGGAGGTCGCAAGGGTCTAAACCCAGGTTATCTTGATTTTCTTAAAGACAACAAGGCAGTACAGTGTATTATTTACAACAGCTGTTCAACTAAATCACTTGAAGTGGATATGGAGGGCTTCATATCAGGGCCTGAAAGTTATTACATCAATGACTTTCGGTCATACGATTTCTTCGCTGGTACCAAGTATTCTGCGAGTGTATTACGCTTATTGCGTCGACCAAGAACATTGGTGCTTCCTATCGGACCGGCAGGTGTGGGTAAAAGTACTCTTGCGAAAACGCTCACTGAACGAAGTCCTGCAAAAACATGCTTATGGTGGCATCGAGATTTAGAATTTGCTAAGCTACGGAATAAAAATGTTTCAATGACCAAGAGTAAATCATTGATTCACAGCCAAATGCTATCATTTTTGAAGGGTGATTGCAAGTCAGTTAGAATTGTTGATAGTACCAATGGAAATGCTGGAGCACGGCTTTTATATGTGCAAGAGACGAGGCCGGACCTATTGATCTTTGTAGTTTTGTCTCCTTCTACTAATGGAAATGGTGGTGACATCGTAGAAATACTTTTGAACAGAACGCGCAATCGCTTAGAGGGTGGAAATAGTTCTCATCCATCATTCCCTAGTACAATCAACGAACAGCGGGAAAAACACAAGGCCATCTTGAAAGGGATTGAATACCCATCTATTTCTGAACTTGCAACCCTTGGAGGAAAATGTTCGAGAAAGGTTCTACTTTATTGCGATCCACTTGAGGAATCAAAACTTTCGTCAATCCCGTTTGAAATCTTCTTGGAATATAGTACAAGTACTTGTCTAAACCAACTGCTGAATGGAGAAAAGTCTAGACATACAATTGGCTAGTTTTCGGTGGATTTAGCTGGCATATTTGTATGGACAAATTTTTATCACTAAAGAGCTTCTTGGGATCCGAATGCAGATATCACTTGAAAAAGACTTCAAAACATCATGACTAAATTGAAAATGCAAGTAGCAAAGACTCGTCAATCAATTTATTTGCTTTATCAGGCTGCGGTGATAATAGGGACGGTTTTGTGTAACAGTGCATTTATTATATAGTTATGTAGTAATGAATTCATGAATTATTATATATGAATCGGTTCAAAATGTACGCATGCACGACACAATGTCTTCACTTTCTCAAATTTCTCTCGTTCCTCAATTCCTCACCATTTTCCTTACACGACGCACATTCTTGCTTTTGTTCTTTCCCTTTCCCTTTCCCTTACTTGCCACAGGAGCAAGAGTTGGTGCCTTCGTCGGAACCTTTGTTGGGGCCTTTGTCGGGGCCTTCGTCGGAACCTTTGTCGGGACCTTTGTCGGGGGGGCCGTTGGAGGTTTTGTATTCTGTGTAATGCCACTACATTTTCCGTCATCATCACGAAGGCCGTCGCAGCCGATCGCACTGGTCGACCTCTTGAAAGTGTAACCTATGCCATTGAAAGATGAGATACAAGTTAACATGATAAGAAGCTATTTTGTTGATAAACATACTTACAATAACAGTGATTGTCATCTCCTGGCACGTCAACCTTTCCATTAAGCTGGACCTCAACACCAATTGTCCTGGTCCCCGGGCTTAGGCCGCTCCTGCTCACATCGCATAGATCCCATTCGCGTGTGATTGCTACTTTCCTGCACGTTTTAGGCTTGATATTTGCTTTCGGTAAATCGATCTGTAGGCCGTCGTACTTAATCCAACAATCCGTGACGTTTAGTGCAATGTCGTGGTCTTCATTCTCGTTGCAAAGTCTGTACTTAATCTTTGCAGTGACTGGCCTGTAACCACAATCTTCATCTGCCTTGAGATCCTCTTTAGAGAAGGGCACAACTTCAGGATCTTGTCCATCGCTGCCTGCAAGAATATTATTTAAGCAATTATCTCCAACAAGATTATCGCTATATGCTGCAATAATCTCACAAGTGATGGAGGCCTATGATATGATCATGTGCAATATTGGCGCAAGAAGTTAGTACCAATGAAGATATATTCAATGAGAAAGTCAAAAATAAAGCAACCATAAACATACCCTAGTGTTGCATGCAACTGCTCCATTCTGACTGCAAAAGTTAGGATTGTTGAATTCCCATTGTGGGCTTTGAGGATAAATGGAGACCGCTAGTTTCAACTGAAGCGAAAATAATAGTACTGCGTTGAGAAGATTCATTTTGTTTCTTAAATACAATAGGATAGTAGTATGGAAGGACTGATTGTGGTTCCATTCAATGTTTGGGGTGTGGTCTTAGAATAGATGTCAGAATTATCGTAATTCATGATTGATTCGATTCGTACGTTCGAAGGACTCGTAGAAATAATCTTCTCACCCTTTCAAATACCTGCAGTAGATTTGAGGAATGAAAGGATTGTCCGTCTGGGTTCTCTTTCTTTTACTGTTCATTATTGTTACATCACTTTTATTCTTGTTGCTGCACTATTTCAATATTTTTGGTGACACGTTTACCTTTTTGGGGAGTTTGTACTATAATATCCTAATGTGTCCGTTGCTGTTTTAACTGTTCAAAGCTAACTTTCTCGTATAAGCTCCACTACGACTGACTCACTCCGACACTTTAACCTTTCGGATAAACTTTCTTAGCTCAACTAATTTCATCCTCGCTAGCTACTAGAGAGTGTGTGTGTGTATTGACCTCATTCCCTTTTATTTTTAGGGAAACGCTCTCTGCTGCAAAGACTGTTGCCGTTTTGGCAAACAGTGTAGAGTTGTGTGTGTGTTTTCCGTTTTCCATATCTTGTAAAGAAAATGTGAGTGAGTCTTTTTTTCGGTAGTTTAGGGGACTTGAAGATTCCATGTCTAAAAAGGCTATTTAAAATTAACGTCGCGAACGAAGAAGTCCAAAAAAGTTGTAAAAGCAAATTGCGCGAAAAGTAGATCATTCATTTCATTCATTCATCGCGCGATGAGCCATCCAAAAATTCTCGCCATTGATTTTGTTCTGATGCCCAATCTATTTGGTTTCTTGTATTGTTTCAAGTCGATTGTTTTCACCAACACAAACAGATTCACAGTATTAAACCATTAGAATTTCAAATACGACATAACAGGTTACACGTAGACGCACTTGGGAATGGTGGAAATCAATCGCATGAAACTCAACGATAGACTCACAAAGACTACACGTACACGTACTGCTAGAAAGGTCGATGCTTTGGCTTTTATTCTCCAACTCATGATGCTATTCATTTGCAACAAAACGGCGTTTGTGTCTGCTACCAGAAGTCACACATATTCATTGGCTGTCAAGTTATCTGCTGCTCAGGTTTCAGCATTTCAGTTTCTTCCAGCCAGAAATGCCAACTTGCTCCATTGTCGACAACATCAACACAGCTTAGCTTCACCACCTTTTAGATGTAGTTATGATTCCTCCGTGTTCCAGACATACTCTCCCAGCAGATTACTATCAATTCAAACCAACGAAGATGCAGTGGATGGAATAGGTGACTCGAGTGGGGAGATTAGTCCAAGCTACGATGTCATACTAAATGGGCTCAATTCAGCACAGGCTCAGGCAGTAACTCAGCCTCTGGAATCAATCACTCGGGTAGTTGCTGGACCAGGCGCAGGGAAAACAAGAGTGCTCATTTGTCGAATTGCATACTTATTGAAAAAAGATAATGTAGATGAGTATGGAAAACGGAATAGCCGCATATTGGCAGTGACTTTTACGAAAAAGGCTGCTTCTGAAATGCAACATCGTTTAGACAGTATACTTCGCGAGGATGAGGATTATCAGAATCAGCTAGCTGCGTGTCGAGCACCAGAAGTGAACGAAGAAGATGATGAAATATATGAAGAAGTGGTGCAGTCAGATAATTCAGTGACAAGGTCTGGAGATTCTTCATCCTCCATGATCACTCGAGTTTCATTGGGTACATTCCACTCTATTTGTGCAAAAATATTGCGATGGAATGGATCAGAGTTGGGAAAGCTTCCATCAATTCAACATTACAAGCCTAAAGGCATGTTAGGCGATATATTAGATAGCTCGTTTGCGATTATTGATCAGAACGAGCAAATGCGTATAATCAAGCAATGTCTTACAGATGCAGGTGTTGTTCTAAAGGGCAGTGGAAGAGGACAAGCCGACATCAGACCAATCACTATTCTGAACGCAGTTGGGCAACTAAAATCAGATGATGCAATGGAAGCTGGTACTAGATCTAAGGGCGAAGAAGAATCAGCTGGGATGAAAATGACTTCAAAAGTTCGAAGAATCGCAGAGGAAGTATACCCCCTCTACCGTACAGCGCTGCTATCTCAAAATTCAGTAGATTTTGACGATCTCATTCTACTCACTAGAGAATTACTAAAAACAAACATAGATGTACGAGATCGCATGTCAAAGAGGTGGCAGCATATTTTGGTAGATGAATTTCAAGATACTTCTGAAGTACAGTTGGATTTAGTGAAGCTTTTATCCAGGGACAGTCTGCTTATTGTTGGCGACGGAGACCAAAGTATTTACAGTTGGAGAGGAGCACACGCAGAGAGTATGTCCGATTTTGTGCACAAATTCGAAGAGGCAAAGAAAAAGAAAGTTGACACAGTATTTTTGATGGAGAATTACAGGTCTACAACAAATATTGTGAAGGCAGCACAAAAGGTGATATCTGGTGACAAGTCTTCCGGCAATACGAACGCTTCAATACGTCAAGATATGAAACCTATGCGTGGAAGAGGGCCGTCCCCAAGAGTTCTTGCATGTGCAGATGCAAAAGCGGAAGCAACATTTGTGGTAAAAGAAATTCTCAAAATGGAGCGTGAAGGGTTATTGGATACCTCGTCAACCCTTGCCTTAATCTATAGAACCAATGCCCAATCACGTGCACTTGAAGAAGCTTGTGTTGAACACAACCTCAAATACTTGATTCGAGGAAGCGCGGGGACATTTTACTCTCGTGCTGAAATCAAGGACTGTCTTTGTTTTCTGAGGTGGATCTACAATGGTCGTGATCGTAGTGCAATGGCAAGGGCGATGAAAACTCCAAGTCGTGGGCTTGGCGATGTCAGTTTGAATGAGTTTACGACATATTGCGAAGAGGTTACGAAACATGTCGCAGCGAATGATCCAGATGGGCCTCAGCCAACCCCATTAGACATATTGCTATCCTTGTCAAAAACTGGACAAGGAGATGATAGGTCATACCTGCCCCCAGATGGAGTTATCACAAAAAGAACGTGGAATAAATTACTACCTTTTGCAATACAAATGAACAAACTATCCCGCAAAGCTCAGTCCCAGAGTGTTACAGAACTTCTTGGATCAATTATTGAAATCATGAGTTTGAAGAATCACTTCGACGCTATTTCCAAAACAAGTGATGAGTTTGCTGATCGGTGGGCAAACGTAATGGAACTCTTGAATGCATCTGAGCGTTATACACAGGATGGTGCCTGCATGGAAAAGAAACAAGTGGAGGTCGATGGCGAACTTCAAATTGAAGAAATGAGCCCATTAGGCAACTTCCTGGACGATGTTTCCCTCTTGACTGAAACGGAAGCCGCTGATGAAGGTGAGAATGGCGAAAGGAGATTATTGGCTAATCTGATGACGATCCACGCTTCAAAAGGAATGGAATTTGATGCAGTGTGCCTTGTTGGAAACGAAGAGTCAACATTTCCGACCCAAAGAGCAATTATGGAAGGAGAGGGATCGGTCGAGCTCGACGAAGAGCGCAGATTGTGCTATGTGGCCATGACACGTGCTAAAACGCATCTCATTATGACTTGGCGGAAAGAAGTTACCACATTTTTCGGACAGGGTTTCAAAGTTAGTAAATCAGAAAGGAGTAGATTCCTTGATGCCTTAATGTCAAAGAAAGACGTCGACAAAGGCACTACCAGTCAGTCAAAAATGGGCACATCAAAACTCACTCAACATGAATCAGGCTCCATGCAAAAGCCAAGAATAAGAAAGGTGAAGAAAACATCTAGAACAAGTTTTACCTCCACTAGAGATTCTGATCCCCTTGCTATACCGCTCCCCAAGAAAAAGGTAGTGAAGCGCAAAGTGTCAACTTCGAGATTAGATGCTGATCACAGTCGACGCACGGCAAAGAAAATGCTTCAGAGTAATGCTGATGCGCGAGAAGAGAAGGAAAAGTGGGCAAATTATCATGCCAATAAAAATCGATCAGCAACATCAGGGAAGGCAATTAGAAGTGATACGTCTCCCAAACTTAAAAGCACAAGAGGGACAACTGCAAGTGCTAATGAAAGAGGTCGTCGTGCTTTGAGCACCACGTCTTTAATAAAACCTAGAGGAGATGCAAAGACAGGAATTATCAAACCTCCACAACGCAAACGATCTACTCCATCAAGAGCAAACCCTTTGCGGGAAAAGAAACGACCAGAATCTGACGTTGCGCAGATTCCTGAGATGGATTCTACAATGTTTTTTCCTCTAGGTTCTGGAGTCAATCATGTATTGCATGGCGAAGGTAAAGTAGTGAAGCCATCCCTAGGTCAAGACGCACAGACTGTGCACGTGAAGTTTGAGAATGGAATGCAGATGGATTTCCCCATTGGTTTTGCAGGTCTCGCAATGAAGTATTAAAATTGCAAGATAGATTTGAATCGGATGAGGAGAAGCATGTGGATTTGACATGAACGTATATTTCAGTACATAATGGACATGTCCTGGAACACAGAGTTGATCAAAATAATGTGGAGTTCTTCCATCCTTGCAAGAGCTTGGACGACGGCCTAGTAGATCAGTACGTGTACTTACTCAGTCGAAATGATTTTTAGACTTTTATAACTTTACTTTGACTTCCTCGAGGAAAAACGCACGTATAACCAAAGCCTGTTTAGTTCACCACGTGCGACGCACAATCGACAATAGCCTAAGATACGACAAAGAAAGTTACGTACAGTAGGCATAAAATTAAGCATTGAGATAAAGATCTGTTATGATTATTTAAATATGGCTCTCTCTACTGCAATCTCGTTGCCCTCCTCCCCAGAGTTGAGCAATGAACTAATATCTCCTTCGTTCTGGCCAGACTAATTGATCGTCTCTATAAATACAACGGAGATATCATCGCGCCTTTGCTTCTGATAATATTTTTTCAAGCTCTTTTCTGAAATCTCGAAGTGCTTGGCACTGCAAAAATATATCAATAGAACCCATGTTCTCATCTTTCTGACCGCTTATTCTCTGCCTTTTACTTCTTCGCTTTTTTGCTTCTTTGTCGTCGTTGCTTCCATCACTTTGAGGTTGTTTCTTTGTCATGTCAATAATATTCATTTTGCTGCCCATTTCTCCTGTTTTCTGTCTGACCACCCCTCTTGCCTGATAGCCATTTCCGACCTCATTATTTCTAAATTGTTCGAGGTTTACTGTTTGGTATTTTTCTTTGCGGCTGCTGCTGCTATCCCCTCGTTGGTGGGCTATTTCCATCTCCTCCCCTGCCCACCCCGTTTTCGTCACAGGAATGTCACGATAACTGCTCATTGATTAGAATATGAGGTCTATTCTACCACCAAAGTACGGGAATCTGTTTATTTATCAATTCGTATCCGATTGGCAAACTGAAGCAAGCAAGCAATCAAAGCAAGTATGCTGTTTGTCTTTCTTTCTCTATCATCATCTATTATCATTTTTATCATCTCGGGAACTTGGTGTAATAGTGAGTGGCCGCTGTCTGCCCCCCTCCCGACGAAAGGGGTGCTATCGCATTTACAAATAAATAAAAACAGCAAAACCCTGTTACTAACCGCCCTAAACATTTGGATGCCCAATTTCTGAAAATGATCATCAACTCTCTGCAGAAACCATCATAATTCTTCAGTGCACACCTATCCATTTGCCATTTTTGGTTCCTGAATCGAATCACTTCCATCAATTATTTCATGTGAGTTCGCAAATAGAACTTTTTAAAAATGCCTGCGGTTCTGATATCTTGTGCGTCATCGGCTTTGGTCTTAGAGATTGATGCAACGATAAGAATTGATGCGTCGGAATTGATCCACAGAATGATGGCCACTATCGCATCGATATACCGTACTGTTATCAAACCTCACCTTTCCACATTTTACACCAATCACATCACAGCCGTGTACAACATATTTATCCACTCAAGCATTCCATAACATAATTTACATACCTGGTGTGTGCCGTTATAATCATGCAAAAAGTCCCACCAGCGCTACAGGTAAGTGATGTAATGTGTACCCAACAGAAATACTTCCTCTTGAGTGATTTCCAGCTTGGATCAGGCTAAAACTCAATATTCTCGTTCTTCCAATTCGTGTAAACATTGCCATAGAGCAAATCAATCAACACAATCGAGATCCTACCCAAAAGAAATGGAGTTAAATCAAAAACTGGCACGGATCGTCCATCCATTGCTACCGAGTCGACCAGATCAAGATGCAAGGATCAAACAGAGTTTGATAAACTCAACGATGATTTCAAAGTCCAAAATAACGTATTAGTGCAAGCAAAAAATGAATACCAAGAAATTGTCAGAACATTTCGTAGCGAAGTTTACAACCTTGAGATTGAGCGCGTTCAACTTGTTGGAACACTCGAGGAAATCAACACTCAGTTAGAGAACAATCAAGAGAAAGTCTGCAATGCCTTCTTCAGTATGCACAATGATACTCTTGTGCAATCCAATCCTGACGATCCCGACGGTGCCGACGATATCATCACTTCTCATCAAAATGAAATTAGAAAGCTCAAACTGGAATACAATCAAGCAGCTCAAAGACTTCAGGAGACTGAAACTTGTTTGGAAAGGAAAAAGATGGAACTGAATGAAGTTCAACAAGATTCACATGAGGTTAGACGTAAATGTATAGATACTCAAAGTACAAGGGACAGCACCTACAGGAAGATGATTGCCCCGTTGCTGAGAGAAGCTGGCCATATCGGCAAGAAACAATTCCTTTTCGCATCGCAAGGTGAACTTCGTAAGAAATTCAGGGTAACCGACGAAGCGACGATTAATCGCATGTCGAAGGATAATCTGCGCACGCAATTCATTATACCACTTGTCGCCGGTGGTCACCCAGGCGCGAGGGAAGTTTCCCAGAGAGGTCATAAACATGGTGTGAAAGAGCTGAGGAAGAGTCTACTTGATCTTTTTGGCTTGAATGATGGCGATAAATGAAGGCAATATTTCCACAACCAAATGTTGCCATGTTCAAGAATAATGAATAGCGAATGATCGAATAATACACATTAGAACGTTTGACACCATTTCCTATTAGCCCCTTTAATGTGTTCATTAAGATTTTAAGAATATCTTCTCGCAGAAACCCTTTTGGATTTCGTTTATTATCGTCGGAAAGGATTTGACCAATCAGTGGCTTCCCCTCCAGATTTTATTCTTGTCTTCTTACTAACTTCAAAGGTTTTCGAGGAAAGGTCAGTGCCGCAAATATCCAGTTCCATCAACTTTGGACAATGAAATCGTTCCATTGTTACCAATTTACAGCAACCGCTAATATTCAAAGTTAAAGCATCTGGAGCTGAGATTGAGAGATTCTTCATTGTCAACATGGACAGATCGAGACTTAAGATAATGTCCAAGTCTAGATACAAAGCTTCGAGCTTGATGCACATGCCCACTTCCAGAGAAGTCAAAGATCTTGCAACAATCTTGCATTTCCTCATTCTCATACACATTCCCAGATTTATTTCCCGAAGGTATTCCGACTGGATGTCAATCTCTGTGAAACCACGACATCCCTGCAAAGAAAGTATCTCAATTTTTTCGTTATGCTTCAAAAATTCTTTGATGTCATCATTTCCAAACGCAGGGCAATGTGATAAATCAACGTGTATCAGATTATCGCATTTGATCATATGCAAGTCTTTCAGCATGTTACACCTCTCAAAATTCAGCACCTTCAGCGAAGGACAATCAATTTCGGGAGCCATCAATTTGGAACAATCCTTCAACTGTAATTCTTGTAATTTGTTCTGCCTTTGGATGATATCCTTGACATCAACATCCAACAACGCTCTGCACCCACTCAGTCGCAAGACTTGTAGATTCCGCGAGTTGGTAAATGATTTTAACACCTTGTAAGTACAAAAGAGAGTTCCTTTTACTTCCACATGAGATAATCTATCGCAGGGTACCATCAGACAATGACCATCCTTGACAATCCGCACATTGTGCAATTCTAAATGGGTCAAGGTATGTTTCATGGCGGATGCATTGATAATCGCTAGAAATTTATCTCCCATATGTTCCAATTTATACAATTTCACCGTCCTCAAATGAAGGAATTTATTCAAGCAGTGAGCGAGGCGAGTGACGGTCAAATCTGTGCGACTAAAGACCGAGCGACCGAATTTATGGCTCGATATGGGATCGGCATTTAATAAATTAGGCAAGGATCGTCTGAGGTTTTCCTTGTCATCCTTTGGGAGAGACGATGGATCGTGGGATGCTAGATAGTGCGAAAACTCTATCATTCTGTACACATTCTTGCAGCAGAGTGAGAGAGATGAGAGCTCTCTCAATGAAATGAAAGAGAAGACCAACTGGATTTGATCCGTTGGAATTTGAATAAGTAAGGACGGTCGCTTCTTTGTCATGATGTTCGAAAAATATTTCTTTACGATACTGTTCACTCGTCAACTTTGTTTTATTGTTCGTGGTCGAAACTAAAACGGGGGCGAGGAATCACGAACACGACGAACATGCATTGAAGAAGGAGCTCGGACCTTGAGTAATAAAATTGATATCTTCTTTTGTTGTTTCTTTGTGTGTTCGTCAATTTTTGTAAGTTCAACTGTCAAGGAAGTGTCAAGTAAAAGTGCCAGCGCGTCGGAAGCGATGGATCGGAGCCAAATTAATTCAAAATGACCCCTTGTTTTCGCGTTTTTTATGACACGTATGAAGTATGTATGAACAGGATGTTACGTACCGTACCGTACCGTACTGTACTACGAACTTTACTTGTACATACCGCAACAACCGCAACCGCAACATGCAGTTTGATTGATACGAATGCCCGTTCAAAGTGCTGAAGTTTATTTCACGTCCTCCTCATTTCTGTTCTCTTGGCTTAGCCTCCCTCCGTCCGTCCAAAAGTTCCACCAAGCATTCCACAAAAATGAGAAGATCAGCTCATTTGACTTTGGTGTTTCTCGTACTAAGTTTACACACTCTTGGGCAAACATCAGCCCTGCAAACACCAAAACCAGCAGCGAGGAATATAAACAAAGAACCTCCGTCCCCGCTACAGGTCGCTGGAATATATGCCGTTGCTCCTGCCATCCCAGCAATTGTGTTACCTATTTTGACGGATACTTTCAGGGCTACACAGCTTCCTGCAGACCTCCTTACAGTACTTGTTGCAAAGAGGGGTTTCATTTATATTCTGGCCACACTTGCAACAGCGTATGCCGGGTGGAGGGCATCAACTTCTTTACCAGCAGGTGAATCATTAGATGCTCTTAACCGTGAGATTCTTCGAGGTGAAGCTCCTCCGACTGAAGCAGAAACGAGCGAAACACAAGTGAAAGAGGCCGAGCAAAAAGAGAATAAGGATGAAGCTATCTTTGCGGTTTTAGATGAAGTAGATGGTGTGAATCAAAATATTGCAGTTGCTCTGCCATTTGTTCTCGCAGCAGCACTGTCTATATCCTACTTATTATTGAAAGGGTCTACTCCGAGTGATCCTGCTGTTGTTACGAACAACATTGATGTTTTGGCAATGTTTAGCAAATTTTCAACCTTTTCGAATTTGGCAATCTGCCTCTTGTTTTCAGCTGCAGAATATCGTTCTTGCACAGTTTCCGATGACAGCAACAGCAACAGTGAAACATTCCCACGGAACCTAATTTCTATTCCCAATATAATTGCTCTCGCTGCAGTTTCGGCAGCATCACTATTACCTCTGTCCCAAGCATGGCCAATTCAGAATAGCGTGAATATCGCACTAGCTGTGACAGTAACACGAGCACTTGCTCCGTTTCTTATGGAAGAATCAGGCTCGATAAGAACACTAGCACTTGCTCTCACAGGGTTGGCCGCTTATGATGTCGTTTCTGTGTTTGGGACAAGCATTTTATCTGTTCAAGCTGCGGGAGCTTTGGATGTAGGAAGCATAAGCAACTCAGTCACAGATATGGTATCTTCAGCTTCTACTTCAGCGAGTTCTGGGATAGAAGCGTCGAGTATTATCACTGCAGGAGACAACTCGGTAATGGAGACCGTGGCCCGCGCAAAGCTAGAAGGGCCGTGGCGACCAGGCTTACTTGACATGGTATTGGCTGGGCGAGTATCAGATGTACTGGGATTAGGAGACATTGTATTTCCTGCATGCCTGGTCTCCTGGGGTTTTGCGTTCAACATGGCATATGCATACGCTGCTATTGCAGGTTATGTCTTGGGATCGCTGCTGACTGAAGTAGTGAGCACGTTTGGACCAACCCAGGGCCTTCCTGCGCTTATATTTCTTGCTCCCGCCATGCTTGGAAGTGTCACTCTTGTAGCGATTCAGAGGGGCGAGATGGAACTTGTTTGGGGAGAAGGAGAAATGAAAACTGAGGATAGAACATCTGATTAAAAAAACGATTTTTTAAAACGATTTTCTTGGCACTAAAAATTACTAGGATCTATAATAGCAAATCATCCTTCCTTGCGTTCTAGATGAACCAAGTCAAGGACTTGACGTAAATTTCCACTAGTAACGAGCCAATCTCTAAATCCACTGTTCAGTTCCTCTTCGAGCTTGATTTGTTGTTCTGAGGTCAAATCTGTTTGAATGGTGGTGTGTAAACTCTTCATCCTTTCTGCTTTTACCATTGCCCGACTTTCGTATTCTTTAGGCAATCGGAAAGGAGATAGTTGAAGGACGTCTGCAAGATTATGGCAATACATACTACCAATGCCACCCGAAGGCCCGCTTAAAATAGAAACATTGTCTTCACTGCTAGAAGCCTGCACCGTTAATTCATCTGCAATAGTTTCCTGTTTGGCGCGTCTTTCCTTCGTAGTGTCACTCAGATACGGAACGAAAATAATTTGAAATTCAGATGCGGGGACAAGAGTGGGAATTTTGACTGTATCATCCTTTCCAGGGGTCGCAAATGTGTCATCTGCACCTGGAGAGGAGCCAGGGACTGGACTAGTTGACCTTGGTGCTATCATATTTGCACTCAACACACCAGATAGTTTGGCAAGCTCCTGGGGTTGTTTCCACTTGTTACTGGCACATTGTAACGCTGGCCCATACATTGGATCATTCATGAGCTGATTATCGGGCGAGACCAATGCCCCTGCCAAACCAGTAGCCAACAAATCTTCTCTCAAACCATCGTAGTGCGTATTGTACGGTGCAAATTTACAATTCCTATTATCACCAACGAGCAATGGAGGACTCGGTGTGAAAATATTATGAGTAACGTCGTAGCAGTTGCTTACTAGCACCCTTCTGGCGGCGGAGGTAATAGTGGTCCTCTCACAATCTACCACGTGCAGAAGTCCAGCCACAGCACCGACGACAATTGTACAACCCGAGCAGGCGGATATTGTGGCATGTTCAAAAGGCTGAAGAAAGTACATGTGAGAATCGGAACAACCCGATACATGCACATCGTGCAATCTGCCAGTTTTAGTCGCCAATGAAGCATTTGGGTTAGAATCATTCGCCTTGGTAGAATTTTCAGGTTGTGGATTGGGTTTGAGTAGAATTGTCGATCCCCTGACCTTGGTATAAGTCAGTTCTTTATGGTAATCCTCGTCCTCGTCCACGTGCAGACTCGCGTGGTCGTGCGTTTTCTCTTCCAGGCTGTCTTTCGCCTCATTGATTCTAAGTTTTCCCATGTCCTTGGCCACTGATTCAACATCGTCCTTTTCTTCCTGCGCGTTTTCATCCATAAGCTCCCTCTCAAAATGTCTTCGAATCTCATTCTCAACCACTTCAATGGATATTCCTCCATAAACGGCTAACTCCTCCTCCGGCATGACATCCGAGATGTACAGCGGCGGGTCATCAATAAGACCCCCAGAAGGAGCCTGCAATACTAGATTAAGCCTCTCCAAATCCTCCACAGTCATTCGGACATTAAGCCCATAATCCCCATGCTCCTCTTCATGCCGTTGTGAGATTTCAGCTGTATCCGTTGTGGCATACGGATTCGCAATCGATGACTTCTTGTTGCGGCTAGTACCGTGCTGACGAACCAAATATTCCTCATCATACTGAGACTCCGAAAGCGCCAGACTGTACAATGCTATAAGAGCATCGGCGTTATGAGGAACACAAGCCAGCAATAAGAACTTTCTCAAATGCCGCAAAAGATATGCAGTACAATTCGAATTATCCAATCTTCCGGCATGATGACTGGGATGCATCAGAAGCATCCCAAAATCAACCCCCTTGCCACCGAGACCACCATTCCAGATATCCCCAAAACCGGAGGAAGCCCGCTGTTTTGCCATCAAGGCATCGAACCTCTGTTCATCCTCGCCGCTAACGTTTCTCCAGAAAGCCTCCTCTTCACAATGCAAAAGCAGAAACATTCCCACAAGCCAGACTGGCAATTCCTTGGCACTCGCAGCGCTCGCTTTATGAATCTGTGAGTTCTTTTTATCATTTGCATTCATTCCCCTCTTGTTAATGTTCGTGGGAGAACTCAATCCATCCGAAAATCCAGACCCAGGGCTATCATGCTGCCCTCCTTGCGACCTTTTCTCCTCCTTCTTTTTCGCGTCTCCACTGGTCGAATCCATGGAAGCACTACTCCCACAAGACAAAATAGGCGGAATCGTCTGACTCAAAGTCCTCTGAATGCCATAAAATCCATTCTTCTCATCATTCCCATCCCCTCCCCCCTCCATGGGAAACTCCGCCTCTTCCACTTCAATCGACCGCGCGGCAACGTGCAGGGTGTAATACATGGTGGCCATCTCCCAAAAGAGCGCGGCGCTCGGTTCCTCCCATTCGAAATGACGCCATGCTTCCGTGATCCACACAGTGTAGTGGACGCTCGCCTCGTTCCTCCCATTCGTGTGGCTAGCGCTGGTATTGGCGTCAGTATCGTAACTCCCCCCGCCGCCGAGCCCACCGCTCTCGGCGGAGTTGGATCCGGCGCCAGTTGGGTAGGCGTTAGCGTTATCGAGGGCCTGGAGGCCGAGAGTGTGGGTCATGGTGAGGACGCTTTTGGGGGTTAGTTCCCGTGCGTGTTTAGGGTTGAGGATTGCCCCTGCGAATGCGTGGGGTTTGGCAGTGAGTTGGATGTCGGGGAGGGAGTGGATGGAGGACCGCATGGATCGGAGAGAGTTTTGTTGCTGGATTGGCATGCGGTCATTTGTGTTGGTTTGTTCGTATTGTTGCTGCTGCTGATAGAGATGTTGCTGCTGGTGGCGGTGGGGATGCGATCCCCGTTGATTGCTCATTTTGTGAATGAGAGGTTGATCTGGTGGACTTCAATCCTGTATGAAGGTGGTGGTTTGTTTGTTGTTGTTGTTGAGTGGCTGTGAAAAATTTGTTGTTTGTTGTTTGTTGTTTGATGATCGATGCGATGGCATGTGTGAAAAATGCTGCGTGAAAATCCAAAAGGACAATAGAAGGCTTATTTTTGAATTTATGAACTACTAACTTAGCCATTTCCTATCTTGCGGCCATTCACGCCACATCTTGATCTTTCCACAGGCATGACAGACAGTATCTTTATAAAAGCTTGCCTCGATAGACAGGTATGTACCGGTACCAGATTCTGCCCATGGGTGTTCCACCGGAGTGAAGATAAGGGCATCTTTTCTGCGGGGCTGGAAAACAATTTGCTGTATTCTGCGAATTCTCGTTCTTCATGATGATGCGTGGTGGCCTTCTCATTCTTTGATTTCTTTGATTTCTTTGA
>Ga0115005_10000999_pt1 | contig 22260 bp, 13 predicted proteins | sample ArcOceMetagenome_FD_87163 | JGI IMG/M metagenome (GOLD analysis project Ga0115005, IMG submission 87163) | Marine eukaryotic phytoplankton communities from Arctic Ocean - Arctic Ocean - Greenland ARC118M Metagenome | ecosystem: Environmental > Aquatic > Marine > Oceanic | place: Arctic Ocean...
GGTGCTTTCCAAACGCCTCTATTCGCATCTACCTGTGCATAAACACCTGCTACAGCTCCACTCGGAGGCAATAAAGCCGCTTCTTTTTGAACATCATTTACAATACTTTTATAAAGCTCATTCGTATCGTATACCGACTTATCTAGGTTTTCTTTAATTGATTTTGAATCAGCCTTAATTGTTAATAATAGTTCAATTGTTTCATCAAACAATGACTTTAAAGCCCTGACAGCTTTCTTTTGCTTAGAATCATCATCAAGTCCTTCATACATTGAATTTGAAACTCCCGTAATGCCATAATTCGTATAGTCAGTTTCTAAATTCACAACACCTAAGTCTGCGCTAGCATCAATTGAAGCTAATACTCTGCAGATATTTGAAGTCGGTCCACTTGAGTTATTTTTAATTTTTATTTCATTCTCAATTAAAGCATTCGCTAACCCAGAATCTTTTAACCCAATTACTTTATCAATAATTTGCTTAATAATATCAGCGTATTGCTTTAACTCTTCAATTGTTCCTAATTTCGCTTCATCTACTTTATGAAATGATTCATCTAATGATGCTTCACTATCAAGTGGATTTCTTACGAAAGTATTAATAGTATTAACATCTGTTATAGCTGTTTTCACATTATTAATCACACTTGGATCAGAGACAATATCTGAAATGTTAATTACTTCACCATCCTTGTCTTTAAGTACAATGTTTTCAAAACCAAAACTTGTAGTTAACGTAGTTTGTATCCATGGATAATAAGCAGCTCCGTATTTTAATGCATTAATCCCAATTCCGCTTCTGAAATTAAGAACTACATCTTCATCTGCTCTATCTATATAACCATCAAAAACATCTAAAACAGCTACTCTATCCTGCAATTTATTGCACTGCATAAGCATAGCTTGTTGAAGAGAATATGCCTGATCGCTTTTTTCTATTAGCATTGCATCTGGACAAAGAAGCATAGTAGGATGGTCTTCTTTTTCAAGAGAACTCAATCCTTCGGATAAAGCTTCAAAAGTTATGTCATCATCATAACTCCCAACAGAAACAATATAACATTCTCCACCACCATTGGCAAAGAACATTCGTATGCTATTATATAAGTAATACTTATTTTGGAATTCAACAGAATTAACACTGAGTCCTTTATCCAACTCAACGCTTATCTGCCCTAAATCAGCAGCACCACCAAACATTTGATGATAGTCTAATAATGAGGTTATATGTCTAGGAGACATATTTAAACTTTTTCCCGATCGAGAAGCCATTTCGGTATACCCAACGAAAGCAGGAACAGCCGTTGGAACTTGACCAACCGAAGGCGCTAAAGTTGATATCTCTTCAATATACACTCCCGGTGTTTTGTAATCAGCCATATTTCTTTTTTTTTTAATATTAGTGGTCAAAAAGCGAAATTAGTACTAATTTTTCAAATTGTCACGTATTTAATTAACATTAAACTTTCATCACCAAAATCGTCTTTATATAAATTTGAAAGATCAGGCCCCCCAATGCCGGAGAACTCCCTTTCTCCCTCAACTTCGATGTAAAAGGAATAATCTAGCTTATCATGCAATTCCACAGGATCTTTAGAAATAAAATGCCAATATCCATCTATTTCCGACTCTAGTTCAAATTCAATTCGTCCTTCCTCCTCTTTAAAATTCACATCCTGTTCACTAGGATTAAATTGGATATATTTTGACTTCAAGGCATAACGCCATTTGATGCTCCTAGTATTAAAGACAACGCTATACTCCTCTTTTATTCCTCCTGTGTAATTAAATAAAATAAAGCCATCATATTTTTCATCATGCGTACTCCAAAGTACTTCTGTTAATGTAGCTCCATTTTTTAACACTTGATAATCTCCTGGTTCCTCAAGGACAATAAAATCCGTACTCCCAGGAATTACGTTTCGTGCCTCAATCACCTCTCCATTTGAGTTTTTAATGCTGAACAAATCAGTTTCAGAACTATCGCTACTATCCAATGGCACACCCCCTTTTAAAAACGGTAGAAGTTTAACATCTTGACTTACTTTATTGACTTTTATTAAAATTTTTGATGTTTTGTTAGCAAAGAAAACAATATCCGTTTTAGTCTGAAATAACACGTCATTTACTCTGAATTGAAATACGAGACTAAAAGGCTCAGTAACTTCGATTATTCCTACCCACTTGTTATTTTCCATTTCACCTTCTTGAATAAGGTGGTATTTAGACCCTATTCTTTTTAAAAGAATTCTGTGATTTCTTAAAAACTTCAAGGTAAAAGGATGTGGAATAATTTCAATGTCGGTAAACTCTTTATCCGAATAGAAATCATGCTCAAGATTTAGAGTTAAAAGAATTTCAAATTTTCTAATCATATTAAAAATACTATTCTTGTGACGTATCCAAACCTTTTCCTTTAACTCGACCGGCAGTATACAGCATATTCCCTTCATCAATTGCAAGCATTCTCATTTTATATAGAACACTAGGCAAGTATTTAGCCCCAAGTGAAGTAAATAAACTTGATTGGGCCTGGAATTCGAGATTTACTATTTCAAAAACAAGCTTCTCAATGGAACTACTTAAAGAAGGGGTGTTACTTGGCAGAAAAACGGACTTACTTTGAAAAAAAGCAACTACCGCCGAGATAAACCTTAATGATTCCTTTGTTAATTTTTCATCGAAATTTGCAGAAATCAATAAATGGATATTGAGATAAACTGGTGGTGATTGTCCCGCCCTCTTTCCTGGATTCAATTTATTATGTGCTAATTTATCTTCCTGAATACCGACTAAAGTAACTACGACCTTATTCTTGTCTTTAGCTGCAATGGAACCATCAACATTAGCCAAATTCGATAAAATGGCCCCAGAATCTGTTAACTGAAACTTTATCCTTAAAAAATTGTCCAATTCCTGAACAACTGATTCTATTGCAGAACTTATCATTTTACTTCGATATCGAATTTAGAGACCATAAAACAATTCTAACTAAGTAAACCCCTATAAAACTGACCAACCAAAACAGAAATATCACGTTGATTTCTTTCCCTCCTAGGTATTCTACAAAATCATTTTTAAATTCACCAAACAAGTCACCTATAAGAACAGACAATAAATAGCCAATTAAAAAACCTAAAACTAAACTCATAAAAAACCAAAAAACTTCTTTTGCTATTTTTTTCTTCTTTATTAATTTCAGCTTACTTCCAGTATCAGTTAGTAATGTTTGCTGAGATTTATATGCAAATCGAAATGACTTCCTATATAGGTCACGCTCAGTTCTTCTTTCAATTTGCTTAAAAAATTCGTCTACTCCCAATTTTGTTTATCTTAAAGAATGAATGGCTTATTCAGTGAACGAATATAACTAAATATTGACTATTGCATAGGCGCACTAAGATTATTTAAAAATCCATATACTAGGAGCGATAGATTTTTTTCACTGAACAATAGAGGGAAAATGCTTAGCGTTTATTCGTCATAGAGAATCATCTTTATGAAACTAAATTTACTAGTTTCCTCCTTTTGTTTCTCATAGTGAAATATGTATAGCCAAACTAACTCCCCCAACCGCAACAATTACATGATAATCCCCATCTTTAGACAGAACTAAGTTAATTTATAATTGATTTTATGCTCTTTTATTTTGGTTATATATTTCATTTGGAGCTTCCCATTCTAGTTCAGAATGTCTTCTCTTGAGGTTATAAAAACAGACGTATTCATTGATTTTATGGTATAAATATAGTCCTCCGTTTGGTGGGTTTAGATAGATTTTTTCATACTTCAAAAATCTCCAAAACCGTTCGATATAGATGTTATCTAAAGCTCTTCCTTTACCATCCATAGAAATCTCTATCTTATGTTCTCTTAAACTAGTAATATAAAGATCTGAAGTGTATTGAGACCCTTGATCGGAGTTGTGTATTTCTGGTTTACCGTGAGTTTTAATTGTATCTTCAAGAAGATCTGTGCACCATTCTTTAGTCATGGTGTTAGAGACACTCCAGTCCAGTATTTTTCTACTATATACATCTATGATAGCAGCCATATAAATATGACCTCTAAACATAGGTATATAAGTGATGTCTGTTTGCCATACTTGTCTGGTTCTCTATACCTTCCCGTATAACTTCTCTTTTTCTTGATTCTCATCAGCTGACTTTCCTTCAAATGCTTTCCTGGAATTATTTAAAAAATTCGCGATTCCATAGACTTATTTGGTTCTGATGAATCTCATACTTTGCTGAAATTTCTCTGGAGGTACTCTGTTCTTTTAAAGCCTCTAAAACTACTTTGATTTTGAAAATTGAACTAAACTTTCTCTTTGTTCTTCTCATTTCTTAAGTGTTAAAATAATCAACTTAACTAACTGTCCGAAAATTGGGGAGTACTATACTTTTAAGTAACATTGGATTTCAAATTAAAGGAAAGTGACGATATGCCTTCCCTCAATTGTTTTTCACTACTCGCAGCAATAAGTGGTATAATGTTTTTGGATTGATTCATTACCCATCTTAGAACCCATTGCGAAGGCGTGCACCCAAGTTCCTTTGCTTCAAATTTCATTTTTTCAAATAAAACTTTATTTTCTAGTGATTGATATTCAATTGGGATTTCATCCCAACTTCTCGAATAAGCACCAGAGAGAAGTACAGAATAAGTTAGAAGTAATGTCCCTCGTTCCTCCGTAATATCAATCATTTCCTTGTTTAAAAACTTCAAAGGGGCATTTTTATCAATGTTGTTTGGTAACAAATAACTGAATTTTTGCTGGATAGCTTGAAATGAAGAAAGCTTATTCTGTTCGTTTAAATTTTCAGATTCTAAATAGCGTTCGTTGGAAATATTACTACATCCTTTATATCTAATTTTACCATGACTTTTTAGAATCTCCAGTGCTTCTAATCTTTCCTCCAAAGGATATTCTTTTTGATCTGTATGGATATAACAAACGTCAAGGTATTCAGTCTTGAGTCTTTTTAAACTTTCATCCACAGCGCTTAAAATTGTTTCTTTGCGTAACCCTTCATATATTATTCTAGACGCTTTTGGATCGCTTGGTCTAGACCCAATTTTAGACGCAAGGACTACTTCATTTCTATTTTTATTTGTAGCCATCCATGTGCCTAATACTTTCTCACTTTCGTCTCCGGTTCCTCCAATCCACCAACTGTAATTGTTTGCTGTATCTATAAAGTTTCCTCCTGAGCTAACGTATCTGTCTAATATTTTAAAAGCGGTCTTCTGATCAGTTTTTGTACCGAAATACATTGTGCCAAGACACAGCTCGCTGACAATAGTATTAGATAAACCCAACTCCTTTTTTCGCATCAGTTTATAACTTAAATAAGACTATTAATATTATCGTAATTGATACTACTAAGGAAACTACCTGACTGATAAAAAGACGTAAATCTTTAGTTTTAATACTTACGAGAATTAGCGAGGAGTTAATTATTGAAAACAAAACCCACATGGGTAATGAAATAGCTAAATATCTCCCTGAATCTTCTGAACAAAGTAATGTTTGAACTTGATCCATCATGGCAATTGGGCCTAGTAACGAAAGAAGCATTGCAACTTGGTCAAACCCCTTTAGATGGATTAACCCAGTCATTCTTTTATTGAGAGAAAGTAAAGGGATCATAAAAACCGAAAGTCTCTTGCATGCTTCGATGTAATTTATTTGTATTTGAAGCGTTGACAATGAGTTAGATTTATTTTTTAACCATTCAATAGCTTGTTTACGGTCTTCACCATAAAGTAAATCGGCTTGTAGACAACCACCAAAATGCCAATTCCTTGCTTTAAATAAATAATCAGTATGCCTTCTTACGTATTTACTATCAAAGTTTATAACTCTAGAAACCTGTTTAATTAAATCTGACAACTGTTCATGAGAATTATTTATTTTAATATCAATAATTTGTTTCTTAGCAATAATGTCGTCTAATAATCGGTTATCACTGCCAAGTTCATGATGTAATATGGGAATGATTCTTTTATTGAACTTAATTGCAAAATCTAACTCCCTTTTACAATATTCAGACCTTACTGAATTTGGCGAAATTATATATATGAAGTTATCAGAACGCAGAATCTTTGAATAGATATATTCTTCACTTTCTATTATAATCGGAATTTCATTTAAATCAATGAACACACTATGACCAAGGTCGTTTAGCCTATTTCCAATATTTATTGCAAAACTCTCACTCTCTTGTTTGCCATAACAGATAAAAGCATTAAAAAAACAATTGTCTTTAACCAATTTAGTCGAAGATGCAGAATTAAGAAATGAAATAACTTCATCCAAATTAGCTAACCACATACCTCCATTTCTTGAGACAGTCTCACCAAGATCATTGAAATCATTAATAAGTGCAGGCGCCATTTTTTCTTCTCCATCCTCTGACAAAAAACAATAAATCGTACGGTCTGGTCTTTTATAGGAATCATCAACAACTTCAGATACAGCATAGTAACCAGTCATTTTAGGTGTCAATACATATAAGACATAGTCGCAATATCGCCTCTCAGACAACTCACGCTCATAAGCAGCATTGTCCCATTCATCGACAACTGGGTCAAAGTAATCGATAGATAATCTTTCCTTCACGATGTTTCGCCACTTCGATCCGTTCACAGTACCGCCTAAGAACACCTTCATTTTTTCAATAAAAATGAATTGCTTGTCTTTCGCTCCAATGATTCACGAACGTAGATTGACCATAAACTTTCATTACTCGGCCATTTTATATGATGTTTATTCATTTTGCTTGATGTGTAATCACTATCAAATATAGCTCTACTGTTTGCAACCCATGCCCCTTGTTTCAAAATTGGAGTTATTAGGAACAAAGGATTGTCTCGCGATTCATTATTGAGCGTATCGACAGACATTAACCATGTTTCTAAATTTACAACATTTAATTTAATCCCATGCGCTTCACAAGCCACTATAAAGCCATTAAATGAAGTCAGAGAATTATTCGAAATGTGAAATATACCATTATTTTCATTCTTAGAAAGCCAGAATATTCCTTTAGCCGAAATATCAACAGGACTCATGTCAAAATGATTCTGCAGTATTTCCTTAGGAATTGAATTTAAAAGTATGCAGCCATCTATTAAGCGATGAAAAAAATCTTCTGAACGAGCAATTCCTTTAATGCCAGTTCCAGTAATTCGACCTAAACGATAAATATTTATATCAAGATTATATTGCAAATATTTCGAAAGCAAAACTTCAGATAGCCATTTTGATGATGGGTAACCCTTATCATGAAAATGAACTTCGGTTTTGATATTACTTCTTTCATTAAATTGACCTTCATCAGACTTAAACACACCTTTAGTTGAGATATAATTGAATTGTTTTTCAGCTCCCAACATGCATAGCTTTAATAATTCAAAGGTTGATAAAACATTTTGTTTTTTTAAGCTATCTAAATCTTTAACAAAATTAACTTCAGCGCCACAATGGTAAATAGTTGAGACACCTTTAAGAACATTCCAATCAATTTTAGACAAGCCTAAAAATGGTTTTGAAAGATCACCAAGTATAATTTCTATACTACTCATTACTGACGAAGATATTTTATATCTGCTGAAAGAGCTTTCTAATTTATCTTTAGCCTCGTTTAAATCACTTGCTCTAACCAAGCAATAAACCTTATGGAAATGACTTACAAGCTCATTCACAAGAAATGCTCCTACAAAGCCGTTAGCTCCTGTAATAAAGGCATTTTTTGAATCACTTAAATAGCGCTCTTTAGATAGAGCTTCGAACTTCAACAAACCATTTAACTCATCCTCAATTGAAACAACTTTTTTAAGCACTTCATTATTGGAATCTAAAAATTCTGATATCTGTACAATATTGCCTAATGTAGCGAACTCACTCATGGAAATATTCACTTCGAATTCTACCTCTATTTCTGCCAAAACAAAAACCAGTCCCAAAGAATCACCCCCTAGGTCGAAAAAACTAATTCGCGTATCTACCTCATTCAAGCCAAGCACCTTTGCTATAATTATTGACACCTTTTTTTCAGTTAGAGAATTGGCAATTTTTATATTGTTTTCCTTAGTTTTATGTGTATGTTTCAAAAGAGACTTTCTATCAACCTTTCCAGTATTTGTAAGCGGAAATTCAGAAATGGAGTATATAAAATTTGGAATCATATAATCAGGTAAAATTTTGGCAAGACCCTGTTTAACTTCAGATTGCTTCAATACTGAACTTGATTCTATATAGCCAACTAAAAAATCTTGGTTTGCTTCCTTTTGAACAAGCACAACTGACTGTTCAATTCCTGTTATTTCATTTAAACAATGTTCAATTGAAGTTAATTCAATTCTATACCCTCGAACCTTTACTTGATTGTCTTTACGACCATGATAAAACAAAGCACCTTCCTCTCCCCATCTTCCCAGATCACCTGTCGCATATAATCTTTGCGACAAGTGCTTGTTCATATAGAACTTTTCCGAAGTTAATTCTTTTTGATTGATATAGCCGTTTGACAGACCCAATCCGCCAATGCGAATTTCGCCAATAACACCGGGCGGAAGCAACTGTCCATTATCATCAACAATCCACAAATCAGTATTTTGAATTGGAAATCCTATTGGAATGTCTGAATAGTCCTCATAATTATACTTATTAATCGTAAAGTAAGATGACATCACAGTGGTTTCAGTCGGTCCGTAAGAATTCGTAACAGTTAGATCTTTTTCACCAACCCATTTAAAAAGTTGTTTAATAAATTCAGATTGAATTACTTCACCTCCTAGTATAAATTGTTTTACTGAAAATTCGTTAGGGGCATGTCCAGATCTTCGTATCATCATTTTAATGAGCGTCGGAATTCCGTCACATACATCAATTTCATTATCAATTAAAAATTTAAGTAAAAGTCTTCCATCTTTTCGCGTGTTTTCTGGCACAATAACCAATTCCAATCCAAAAATCAAACTTGAAAAAACATGGAGCATGGATGCATCAAAATTCAAAGACGACAACAAGGCCAACTTTGAATCTTCACTTTGTTTTGAGAACACATCATCCCACAAATAAGCAATTAAATTTGAAATTGAGTTATTGGAAACTTGAACACCTTTTGGCTGCCCACTGGTTCCAGAAGTAAATACGATATAAACAGGATGTTCGATAGGAATATTTGGTGGATTAAACACCAAATCCTCGGATAACTTGTTAATATCAACAGAGTTGAAGTTTGGGTAATCATTAAGACTAATCTCTGGGCTGCTATAAACAATGTACTTAGTCTTAGCCTGAGTAAGCATATTTTTTTTTCGCTCTTGAGGAAGATTTGAATCAATAGGTACAAAACAGCCTCCACTCATCAAAATACCCAACAATGATACTATATGTTTAACAGACCTTGGTAAAACAATTGCTACTGAATCGCCCACTTGAATTCCATCATTAATAAGTTGAGCGGCTAATTTTTTAGATTCATGAATAAGTTCTTTACCCGTCAAACTGCAAGATTCATCCCGAACAATTATTTTATCGGGGTGTAGGCTGCATATTTTTTCAATGCGCGCAGCTAAATTATCAGATTCTATTTCTACGCATGTCCCTTGTGAGTACTTTTTTAACTGTTGAAATTCCTCATATAGTAAAATCGGCGAGCTGGCCAAGCTGGCTTCCGCATTATTTAAGTAATAATCTATTGTGTTCTGGTATCGTTGAATTAATGCATTCACCTCAACCTCGTTTAAGAAGTTGAAATTGTATTCAAACGAAAATGTAATTGATTCATTTGCCGTAGAATCCTGCACTTTAACTACTAGTGGATTCTGCTCGTACTCGGTTGTGAAAGTTCCTGATTCTAAAATAGAGGCGTCTCCAAAATTACAGTTGTAATTCTGGTTTTGGAATGAAAAAACCACATCATACAATTGGGATGAATTGCTAAAATTTATTCCAAGTGTTTTGTTTATTTCGTGAATGGCGACATTTCTGTAATTGAAAGTTGATTTCATTTCATCGCATATACCTTGAGTCAATTCTGAAAAACTACAATTTCTCGGAAAAGAAAGCTTCAACGGCATTATACCAACGTAATACCCGATTGTATTTTTGTCAATCTCATTATGGCGATTCAATAACGGAATTCCAATTACAATCTCATCTTGTCCACTTGATCTTGATAGAGTCACATATAATGAGGCAATTAAGAAATAAAACTTACTTTTTGAACTGGAATCATCACCAAAAGCAATAGAGTCGTACTTATCTCTATCCATAAACATTCTTTTGCGTGAACTAGGCAAATAATTAAGATTCATTTCCTTTTTTCTAAAAAGAAAATTTCGCTCAAACCCTTCAAATTTTTGTATCCAAAATGCTAAAGACTCCTCTTTCTCACGTTCAGAGCGACTATTTAAACTATTCGAAACATAAGAAGCATATGAGCTACTATTACTGAATGATTTGGATTCAATTAGCGCATTGTAGTGTTCGGCAATTTTTCGAATAAACAAGTCCTTACTCCATCCATCAATGATTATATGGTGAATTTTACAAAACAGATAACATTTGTCCTCTTCATATTGAACAAGAGCAAAGGAATAGAGACTCGAATCGTTGACATTAATTCCTCTCAAGAATTCAGTGCGCATCCAATCTAAAGCTACCTCATTGCTATTCTCAGAATCTTGAAAATTTTTCGATAACAGTTTAAATGGAACACTTTCTCTAAAGACTTGCTCGCATGAAGTTCTTGTTTCGATAATTTGAATTCTAAGTGCGTCGTTTTCTTCTATTACTTTAATAATTGCACGTTCTAGAATAGTAAAACTTGGCACCGCATTTAATTTAATGTAAGAGCCTATATTAAATATCGGTTCATCGATATGCAATTTAGATTCAAGCCAAATTGCTAATTGATTTTTTGTAAGATTTATAGCTGGTGATGATGGTTTTTTCATAGAGAGAAGGTGAAGTGAGTTTTATCGTTTTTAAAAAAGAAATGGTTGAGATAGATGACAAGCTAATCACTATGTATGTATTCGATAAAAAATTTGTTTGCAATTTAACGACATTTAAAGGTGCTCGCTGTGTATAGGAAAGCGGTGGCGCTCCGTTAGAAGGGGATTATGGCACTTGCATAATTAGAAAGTATGACCAATGGTTAATAAAAATTGTCTCGGCCGCCCCAAAACCCCTTTATCAGCCCATCTATTTGTATTGTGAGTAGGATAATAATAGGTCCTGTTTAATAAATTCGAAACCTTAAGATTAAAGTAAAAGCCTCCCTTATCTTCTTTAAATATGCGAATATTACTTAGTCTCATATTGGCTGATACTCTTTCATACCCATTAACATCCTCCCCAATATATTTTCCTGTTCCACTATTTTCATTTCCTATACTATATTCCGATTTCATTTTTCCAACATAGTTGATACCTGCACCAAAACTAAATCTACCATAAACACCTGTAATTCGGAAAGTTCCAAAAATTGGGGGGGAAAAAGATACTGTATCTCCTCTACTTTCGGCATCTAAGTCAGGCCCTACTTCTGATATATGTTTGGTTACTTGGTATGTTACACTACCATTAGTATTTAATATGAGTTTTTTACTCCCAATAGGAATTCTAACTACTTTTTTTAATATTAATTCAACTCCTCTTGTACGAATTTCTCCTGAATTGGTGCTAAACGCTATGTAATCTGTCCCATCAAATGATGTTTCTCTTGTAATTAGGTTAGACAAGTTGTTTTGGAAGACATTCGCATTTATTTCCCAACGACTTGGCTTGTCTACAAATGTATACCCAAACTCAAAAGTTGTTATTTTTTCTGGCTTAAGAAAAGGTTTATATTTAACGGAATCATCCCCAAAGTTATTTTGGTTTGCAACCCTAACATCATTAGTGTTTTGAGCAACTGTTGCTTGTTTGACAGCTTGCCCATACAACAATTTAAAATATTGACTTCTTTTATTATTTGTTGACAACTCGTATAATACTGCAAGTCTTGGTATAAATTCGGGATCATGGTCCTTAATAGAACCTTTCAAATAACTTTCCTTAATAATTGAAGTTGAATCTAAACTATATCCTATATCGAAAGGGGTAAGACTATCACTATATAAACCATAACCAGTATTACGACTGCTAATCATTTTATAGTTACTCTCATGTTCTATTCTTAATCCCCCTACAATTTGAAGTTTACCTTTCTTGAACTCCGATTGTAAATACATGGCTTTGGTGTCCAAATTTGACCCAGGAGCAAGTCCTACGTACCAATTATTTAAATTAAATTCAGGAGCGTTATAATTAGAGTTGTTTTCGAAATTTCTACTGAAATAAATTCCACTTATAATATCAAGATTAGCACCATTATTTCTTTTTGAATCTAACAGAACAGTTCTAGTATTTATTTCTGTTCGAAAAGAAGAAACATTATTTTCAGCTGTGGCAAATGCAGATGCATCCCAATATCTAAATTCCGGTTCTACATGTGACTTCATGTAAGAAGTCTTAATTTCATAATCGAATTTACCTCGCTTAATACTACCTCGATAACCGACCTGATAATTTCCTGTTTCAGATTTATATTGATTCCTGTCACGAGGCCCTGGGTGAAGAAAACTAAAACCAAAATCAGACCGTAAGTAATGTATATTGGTAAAGAAACCTCCGATGCTTGAAGACAAATTAAAACCTTGTCGGGTACTTGAATACCGCTCTTTATTTATTTCACTGTCCTGATAATATGAAATCGATCTGGGATTAGGATAACCTACATAACCTCCAGTGTCCACTTTTATCTGATCTGCAGCGAACACAGATTGTGATGTCATGTCAGAAAAACGTTCATCAAAACCGTCACGCTTAAAAGTCCATGCATTAAATGATAATTTAAAAGATTCCTTTTCAGCAGTATATCTAAAAGAATTCGTTTGAGAATACGGAAGACCAATTCCGGAACTAATATGACCTTTGTTATTGGTTTCTGAATCATTAGTGATAATATTTATTACGCCAAAAAATGCTCCTGCTCCATAAATCACAGACATTGGACCCCTAACTATTTCAATTTTGTCAATAGCTTCAACGGCCATATTAATTTTATGAAAAGGGAAATCATTTTTCCTTTCCGAAAGCATATTGACACCATTTACTTGAATCATTACATTTCTATTGAAACCTGCCCAAAACCCCCTGACACCTATAGTAATTCCAGTTTCAGATCTGTGGTCAATTGTAAACAACCCAGGAACATTCTCTAATATCTCTTGCAAAGTTATATAACCATTTTGAGCTATTTCCTCTCGTGAAATAACAATCACACTTGCTGGAATTTCATTCACATCCTGCTCCCAACGCGATGCTGTTAAAGAAGTAACACCTTTTTCTTCCAGTTTCACGAGGATAAATTCATTAAACTCTGACTCCGAAATAAATTTTAGAACATCTTTTTTTCCAGGGTACTTTATACTTAGAGCAATCGTTGTATCTTTCAATAACTTAAGGCTAAAAGTTCCATCAGGCTTGGTAAGTTGTTTATCTCTTTCTGTTTCCTTTTTCGTCTCCCAATGAACATCTACATTCATTAGCGCTATTCCGCTTTCATCAACTACCTTACCATACAAATAGTCTTGTGCGTCTAGGCTTAGACTCATCATCAACAAGAAAACCATAACAACCTGTCTCATTCTTTTAATCATTTTCTCCTATTATTTCTTTCAATTTTTTAACTGTGGCAGGATATTTTTGATAAAACTTCTTCATAACACCATCATCATCAAATTTACCTCCCACAGCCATAATTGTATTGTTATCTTCATATTCAATCTGTTCTATTCTCCCAAAGGATTTTCTTCTAATCAATTGTTTAGTTAGGTCTCGCTTTCCGTCAGGACTCAGGGAGATAATCGTAAATTTATCATCTATTGTACTCGCTACTAATTGGGTGCTTTTATTATTGAAACCCATTGAGGTAACTCTATATGTCCCTACAGAAACTGTGTCAATTGTTTCGAAATTAGAGTTATCGAAAAGAATAATTTTTCCAGACTTCAATCCTAACGATCCTACTTTACCATTATCTGAAATAACCATTGAATAAACGAGGTTTGTGTCTTTTTCAATTTGTTTTACGATGCCCCATTTAAAATCGCTGTCTACGGCATAATTACAATGATTTAATACAATCGTATTCGCATTGATAGTAGATTGTTGCACGAACTCCATGTCATCAGAATCCACATCTAGTTTCTTTGATAAAATTGAATAATATGTATTGTAAAGAATGTCCGTTTCATAGTCATCACCTATTTCTTCAAATAAATCTACTGCTAAATTCGCTTTTTCCTTTGCAGCGTTATAATTACCTTCAACGGTTAATTCATATGCTTCCAGTGATAATTTAGCCGCATTTGTTTTTTTCTGGGTTTTTACTAGCTCATTTTCGGCTGCCAAGACTTTCTCATTTGCATCTAAAACCAAGTTATCTGCTACTATTACTTTCATATCTGCAGCTATTACTTTATCAATTGCAGCTACTACTTTCTTATCTGCAGCCACTACTTTATAATTTGCCGCTATAACCAAGTTATCTGCAGCTAAAACCAAGTTATCTGCAGCTAAAACCAAGTTATCTGCTACTATTACTTTATTATCTGCAGCCACTACGTCATTGTTTGCAGCTAAGACCAAATTATCTGCATATTCTACCTTTGCCAGAGCTTTGGCTACCTTTTCCTGAGCTTTGGCTACCTTTAGCTGTTCTGAATCTGCTGTTTCCTTTAATGTCCAAGCAGACCAACCTAATCCAATAATAAGAATAGCACCCAAAATAGCTGTCCAAAGCAACCCTATCCTCCTTTTCCGTAAAGTATCAGCATAAGCGACACTGCGCTCTGCAAAGTTGATCATACTTAAATTAGGCTGGGGCTCATTACCACTCTTTTCAGCTTGTTGATACCATACTTTGGTACTCCCAGCCTCTTTATATGGCAGTAGTTTACTGTTACTATTCTCTGATTTCTCCCAATCAAATGCCTGTTGTAATAGTTTAGAGTGCGCAGAATTATATAGGGCATCGCCATTAATAATGGTGATTATCTCATCAATTCGAACTTGATCATTCCATAAGTAAATGTTTTTAACGCCTGCCAAAACCTGACCGTCCAATATTTCTTTAGAATGGGTAACCTGAAGTATTCTCTTATTATTTGATCGTGCGTATGTCATGCGAACTTCGTCCTCGCTAGAAGTGTTTTCACTAACTACGTCTATGACATTTTCGCAATTAATCATTGGCTCCACAAAACTGTTTTCACCTATTTCTTTATCACGAATATCATCGAACCATGTCAAAACTCCATTTAGCTTTAACTCAAAATTTAATTCCGAAGCAAAGTCATGTTCGTCCTTACCATAAGAGATATATGCCTGCCTCTGATGCGAGACTTCTGAAGACACAAACTTTTCTGCTACCTCAATAAATTCGTCTTGAAAACTTGTGAAACCCGGTAATTCATCATCACCGCTACATTTGGATCTAAGCAGTTTAACTTTTGTCAAATAAGTACCGAATGGAAGCATACTTTTTGGCGAATTGTATTTTTTCCAATAGTAACTTTCACATAGAATTTTATTGTGCTCTGCTGTAATATCATCATGCAAATCACAAACCGCCTTTAAGTCTTCATAACCCTTACGACCTGCACTTTTGGTGCTGAAATTTATTTCTTGGGGTTTGTCAATGCGGTCCCACTCGTGTTGCGTTAATTCGCCTTGATCTTTTTTAGATTTAAGTAAATCTCTAAATTCTTGATAGTGAATTGGAATAATACGCTTTTCAAATCCAATAGCTTTCTGAACCTCATAACGACAGTTTGGTGATTCAGCCCAACCTGGTCCAAGTACACAAACTACTTTTTTGGAATGTAATATTGCCTCTTCAATTCTTTGTTCGAAATTGCTAGAAAATCCTATTTCTTCGTTATCTAGCCAGACTTTGTAACCGTCTGCGGTTAGTCTTTCGTGCAATTCAATAGCCAATTTTTGTCCGTGATCACCACCGTTGTCTCTTTTGTAAGAAATAAAGAGATCAAAATACTCGCTTTTTTTTATTATACCAGAATTGAAATTATGCGTAAACTCCTCAGCAATACTGTCCGATTTAGTTCTCTTAGAAGAGTCAAATTTCATTTTATTGCTATCGTCTCCTAAATCATCCATGATTTTATAAATTTTGTATTTTTTTTGAGATTCAAAATTGAATTTAGCTATGCCAAAAATTTAATAACGTCTTCAATTTTATCAAACCATTCCCCCCCATTAAGCTCAATCATTTTACCAGTTGCAATTATTGACTTTAGCTGATGAGACGAAAATTTATCATCTTCATTTAGCACGCAAAAAAGCACCTTCCCTTTTAAATGATTCGAGTCATTTACTACATTAATAATGGTACTAATACCCTCTGAATTTGGAGTAAAGACATACAGTATATAGTCACACTGCATTTTAATCTCTTCATTTCCATAAAGCATCTCTACATCTGCATCTTGGAAGCCTTCCATAAATAAGGACATCCATTCTGGAGAATTACTAAAATCACTTCCGATATATACTTTACCACCTTGCATTTCCTCAAAAAATTAAATGCTTTTTTTAATGTTTTCAAGTAATGGTATGATCTCAAAGAGATCAATATCCTTTTCTTGATTGAGATGACTCAAATTATCAAACCGATCCAATTGATCATGGATTTTAAGGGTATTCTTAACAATTGATTTTAATCCAGCGTCATTTTGCGGTAGTTCACCAAACGAAAATCCAGCAATTAACTTTTCCGCAGACCATCTGTTGTGTTCAATTGGTGCAAGAATACTAATATTTTTAAGCAATTCATCTTTGGAAACCTCATCAATATTAAGCTCAGTTAAAATAGATCTTTTTACAGGTAAATGTCTTGCGATGTATCGATTGGACTCCTTATTTCTTTCCGTAACCCGGCTCCAACTCTCTTCAATACCAAAATATTGCTTCACTCTGAATTTGGAGTTCTTTGTATAACTACTTAAGCTCTCAATAACAAAGGCTTCAAGCTGCGCTGTTGGCTTGCCTTTTTTTACTTTAAATTTCAAAAATTTACTCTCCAAATCTTGAATAAGAGCCACATTACTATTCTTTTTAAAATGCTGACCTAACAACCAATCAAATTCATATTTAATACTATAGAAGTAGTTAATAGCCTTTGCTTGAACTTCTATGTGATTCTGACTGATTAGTTGCTCGTAAGTACACGAGTCATTCACTTCTCGAACGAAATGAATCATTAAATCATTCTTGTATTTTTCAACAATACTAGTGTTTTGATTACTCCCTTTTTCCAGGAGTTTAAAAATACTTGTCTTATCTGGTAGTACGACAAACAATGGGATAAGCCTAATATTCTTTAACTGATTATAGATGAATTGCTTAAAATGCAACGCTGTAGAAACAACCTCTGCATCCTCTTCTCCAAAGAAGTATGCAGCATCAATTCTAGGGACGTTTTCTTTAAATTTAGCCCCCCACTGTTGGTATCCTGAAAAGGAATTATTGAGTAACTCAATTGGATCTAGATTAAGATAATCTTTAAGAAAGGGGAATTTTTGATTCAAGGCTTCTACCCATGCAGAGGCATCTTTTGAAAATATTAAAATCTTAAGTCGCTGAGAATCTTTAAAATGAGACAAAATGGCATTCTCTAAAATAAAAGATTCGGCTGTTTTACTTCTTCCAATTACGCAAATAAGCTTTCGATCATTCGAATCTGTCTCATCATTCAAATATTCATGCGGTGGATAATTGTCATAAACCAATTTCGCTGAATTATGATGAAAATCAAAAAACCGAATATTAAGATTCTTAGTAGTACTGAAATTTGAAATTTGATCGACCAATAAATTTCTTGAATACCAGTTCTCTACATGCACTATAAGATTCATTTCAATTTTACTGCCTTTTTTCTTTTTGATATCGGACACAAAATTGGCGACATTTATATTGTAATCATCATCATTCGAAACAACTAAGCAGCTTGTTGCACTGTTAATCCCAGCCTGGGTCAAGGTTCTTTCGTTTATATTATTGACATAAATAACTTTAACTCCTTTTGCAACAAGATTGTCAGTAAACGTGCTTCGATCCTTTTCCGAAATAAAAACCACCTTTTTTCCATGAACACGACTGTCTTCGGCTATTCTAATTGCCATTTTAGACAATCCGATTATGAGAACATACTCATCTTCGGAATTAAAGAATGGAATATTAATTAACATCTTCAATCGTTTTCTTAATACCACAATCAGTGAGAGCAAAATCAAAAAAGCCGCAGCCCCAATAATGCATGAACTTCCAATAAAATAATTACTTATATCCATACTTCATTAATTACACCCACAACAAAAAAATTGCAGGTAAACTTCTTATTTAAGGAGTCTCTTCAGCTTCCTTTTTAATCTTCTTTCTAAATAATATCCAGGAAGCGAAAATGCCAAAACCGATCCCTAACGCGAACACCAAACCTGCAGCATCAATTAGGTTAAAATGCTTTAATGAAATTATTAAACCTAGAATTGTAACGAGAACACCCAAGTTAATAAGGTATTCACGACTAAAAATAAATTCTCTTGCGTTTTCATATAGCAAGGAAATAATGAAACCTACAATGACAAAAAACAACAAAATAACTATACAAAAAACCACCACATGATGAATTTCAATCTTGACCGGAATTAAACGTTCCCAAAAGCCCATCATTGAAGATTTTGGTTGGTCTAACCCCTCTAGTTCGGGGTTTGGCGTGAAACCTTCAAAGGATAGTCCTAATGAATCCTGCTTAGTTTCATTTTTCAAAGAAATATCAATCAACATTTCTTTCACCTTAACATTAACACTCAAGTCCTTTTTCTGTGCGTATGTGGAAATAATATTCTTCAATTTTGTTTGATGATCATATCCCGAAGCCCAAACGGCAATACCTTGAAGTTCTATCAAATTAGCATATTCTAATTTTTTCTTCAAACTACTCTCAATTGTTTCAGAAAAATCAGGGTAAATCTGCATTATCTCTCTGTACTGTTTGATATAAGTCAAAGTATCAGCTCCATTGGACACCAACCTCGAGTTATAGAGAGGCACTTCAAGCAACAATTTGTCAAACAATTCAGTCGGGTATCTATTTATTTCATAATCTATGGCTTCAAAATTCCAATTTCCTCCAATCGAGCTTTCGGAGAACTCATCATTCTCAACACTTGCCCCATAAAAGGAATCTCCAGTGAAGACCCACCTATCAACGAAGGGAGACATTTCATTAAAATCTCCACTTGTCATGTGATAAGGAAAACCTATATCATATCGAGGTAAAACAACTGTTATTTCATAGTCACCATCTCCTAAACCGTTACTGACATCTTTAATCAACTGTATATAATTTGTCCGCATCGAAATAGGTACCTTCTGAATATCGAAGCAAACACCATTACCTTTCTCTTTAAGTAGGTTCAATATATTTACAACAAGTTTCTCACGAATTTTTTTTCCTTTCTCCGTTTCAAAAATCCTTAAATTATTCTCAACATTATAACTAGCAATACAAAGGTCAATTTTACACCCGAAATCGCTTGCCTTTTCATGGATTCCAGAGTTAACCCAGCTATGCGCCTTAATATCAATTGCTGTAGACAAATCACCTCCCGTTTCTGGATCAATTACATACCCAAAATACGCCAAACGATTATAAATATTGAAATCATAATTGTAATAAGCACTTCCCATCCAGTATGGATGAAACCCATAGACAAATCTTTCAGATATGATTTTAATATAATTTAATTCAGAAAATGGAACTATATCAATTTTTTGAATCTTAGTCCAATCATTTTCAGTTTTGTACTTCGTTTCTTCTAAAAAATTATCTAAATAGTAGTCCAAATCAATTTTGTGCGATTGATAAAATGGGCGGCTAGAAAACAAACTATTTGGGGAAGTTATCGAGTTTTTATCATCTCCCTTAAACAAACGTAGAATATCTCCTTTAGCAACCCAAGCCTTTTCTTTTCTCCAAAAAGATTTCTTTCCATTGCCTCTCGTTTTATTGTATTTAACCACTACAGAGTCATCTTGAATAGGACTTCCTTCTTGAATTAATACGGAATTAAATGAGTCAGAACTATTAAACACAGTAGATCCATCCAATGACTTAAAGGACATAATCATCCCTATTAATGACACAATAAACAGTGCCGTGTAATATTTCACTTGACTTTTGATCTCTTTTAAGATTTATTTATTTTACATAAAACCAAAGGCAAAAATAACAATGTTAAATTAGCCCCGACTATAATTAGATTATATTTGATTTTCACTTTTTTACCCCCCCCCAGAATTTTGAATAATTTTAGATCTTTCAGACTTTCTTTTCTATGTGCTTTACTCATGCTCTTCTTTTCTTGCAGTGATAATGCTGAAGAATTGGAAAAAAAGGGAGCTAGAGCATTAATCAAAAAGGATTTCGAGACGGCTTTAGACCTATTTCATCAAGCCTTAGAACTTAACCCTGAGTACGATGAAGCGCTTTTCAAAAGAGGGCAATGTTATTACGGTTTAGCTGAATACGAAAATGCACTTGTTGACTTCGAGAGCGCATTGAAAAAAAACCCTGAAAACTTACCTATCCACTTCAACAAAGGCCTATGTTTAATGGAGCTTAAAAACTATAAGGACGCTCTTCTTTCTTTTGAAAAATTGGAATTTATTCAAAAGGAAAATCCATCTATTTACCTTCAAAAGGCAAATTGTCATTTCAAGCTTGGGTCGTACAAAAAAGCTGCCAGTTATTACACTACCTCACTTACTTACTTTAAAGATTCTATTTCAATAAATTTACTCAGAGGAAGTAGTTATTTTCAATTGGGCCAATATAAAAAAGTACTTGCTGACCTCGAATATTATATCCCTTTAAAAGAAACTCCCACTTTAGCGATAGAATACGCTGCAATTTCCAAATTTAAGTTGGAAGATTATGCGGGTTCCATTAATTATTTTGATCAAATGATTGAGAACGGGAAGATGCCGATTGGTGAGAATCTCAAAACGATGGTTGACGCCTTAGTGTTTTCGGCTCAAGATTGTATTGCACAAGAAGACAGAGATCAAGGACTTGAACTTTTAACTCGGGCTACTACTTTAGATCCATTAAATAAAGATGCCTTTTACTATAGAGGTTTACTTTTTCTTGACATGGCCAATAGATTCGATGCCTGCATGGATTTGAATACAGCACTAAAGAATGGCCAAACAAAGGCATTAAATGCTATGAATTATTCTTGCTCTGACTTCATGCATTAAATTGTTTTAATTCATCGTTCAATCTCATTTGGCTCTGAACTTTTGAATTCTTGTTTTCACTACTTTTAGCACACATTATAGGTCTTTGTTTATGAGACCCTTGTACTGCTTTCGGCGTTCTACGTAAAGGGGAGGGGGTGTAAGAAGCAGTCTTGATAGGACAATTCCTAATAATCGCGTATTTAAACAAGGGATACTTATGTGAATTCTTATTATATCTCTAATACGTTGGCTCGTTTTGCCTTCTATCCAAACTTAAATACTTAGATTGCGATGCTTTATTAGGGCATTGAAATGCAATACGACTTCATGCAAGGTGGTTCTTTGACGGTGAGCTTTAGGAGGTTTGCACACAAATACGACACAAAATAAATTCAGTATTTGATTGAAAACATAAAAGACAGACTTTGTGGACTAGTCGTTTAAATAGATGGTTTTTATATGAATTGGGAGTGAAGCCTTGGTTATCCGCATTATGTAACATCAGCTCCATTTCATAGATTAATTGGGAATGATTTGCACCCCTAAAACGACTAGTAATCACCACTAAATTTCTGTTTTTACGTTTTAACCTCAATGTTCTGTTGATTTGTCTTAAATTTGTGACACCTTCCTAACTCCCAAAAATGAATCTTTTTAAGATTATTCTCCCTCTGCTTTTCCTGTCTGCCACTGTTCATGTAAATGCTCAAGAAGCATTAACCGCCTCAGGAGGAGATGCCTCTGGCATCGGTGGCTCTTCTAGCTATGGTATAGGCCAAGTATTTCACTCTAACTACATAGGTTTAAACGGTTCTGAAGCACAAGGTGTTCAGCACTCCGATGAGACTGGTTGTATAGGGTCAGCAGGTTGTA
>Ga0115005_10001002_pt1 | contig 22243 bp, 20 predicted proteins | sample ArcOceMetagenome_FD_87163 | JGI IMG/M metagenome (GOLD analysis project Ga0115005, IMG submission 87163) | Marine eukaryotic phytoplankton communities from Arctic Ocean - Arctic Ocean - Greenland ARC118M Metagenome | ecosystem: Environmental > Aquatic > Marine > Oceanic | place: Arctic Ocean...
CATTTCAGGTTTAATCGACGAAATCAATGAAGGTGACAATGTTGAATTTGACTTACAAGAAGGAAACAAAGGATTAAATGCAGTTAACGTAAAAGTTATCTAAAAAATATACTTCAAGTTTTATAAAAGTCCATCAATAATTGATGGGCTTTTTTTTGTGCTTTTTTTAAAGACAACTCCTTAATTTAAGTTGACTGCGAGGTTATATTTTAAGCAATAACCTAAAAATATCAAAGAAATCTATATTATAGAAATAAAAAAATAATTAGAGAGTCAGCGAATCTGAACTCTAATATCATTATAGTTTTTAGAAAAAAATTATTTTAAATTATTAAATTCTTATCTATATTAGCAGAAAAAAAAAACTTACGCTAACTGATTGATACACTCAAATTAATGAAAAAGATAACAGCACTCTTAATATTTTATATACTAAGTTCCTCTATTTTACTTGGACAACTTAAATACCCATTCACTAAAAGTAAACCCGTAATTAATACCTATCATTCTATAGAGATTACAGACAACTATCAATGGTTAGAAAATACAGATACTCCTGAAGTTTTAGATTGGGTAAAAACACAAAACAAAGTTTCTTTAAAATATTTAAAAAAACTAGCAAATTCTAATGGTTCTAAATCAAATATGAAATCTTTTACTTGGAGCCAAATGGAGTATGATAAGTATACGGAGTCAAAAAAGAATCAAGATTATTATTACACATTAATGTATCCTGGTCGAAATTCTCCCTTATCTATTTATTATGCAAAGGGGAATAAATCTAGTTATCAGAAATTGATAGGACCTAATTCTATTTCTACGAAAGATCGAATTATTTTCACGCATTTAACTCCTTCTGATGACGATCGTTTTTTAGCCTATCAGTATAATAGGAATGGTAGTGATTGGAAAGAAATTAAAATAGTAGGGATTAAAAAAAGACACTTTTTTAAAGAGGTATTAACAGAAGTGGTATCGCCGCAAATTAATTGGTACGGTCTCGGTTTTTTTTACATAAAGAATAAATACAATGAGAATAAAGTAAGTCGAAGTTTTCCTGAATTAATGTATCATACCTTAAATACAGAACAAACTGAAGATGCTAAAATTTTTAATGTTGATTCCAAAGATGAGTATTTAAGTTTATATGGCGTAGGCAAACAAAGCTTATACATTCTTAAAAAATCTGATAAATCTAAAAATAATTTCAGTTACTTTTATTTGAGGCCAAAACAAGATATAAAAGAGTTTACGCCTTTATTCACAAATATAAAATATGATATGAGTATTCATCGTTTTAAAAACGATACGATAATTGCTAGTACAAAAATTAAAAATAAAAAGTATTTAATCAAGTTTCCTATATCCGCTCCTAAAAAATGGAAATTACTCAGTCCTTCTTATAATAGTGCTGTTTTTATAAGTGCTGAGCTTGCTGATAAAAAAATAGTTTCTTCTTTTCAAAGTGAAAACTCATCTATACTAGCAATAACCGATTTTAACGGTAAAGTATTAGGAGAAGTTGTTACTCCAGAGGGTTTAGCAGTAAGTAGTTTGTATTACAATAAAGAAAAGAAAGAGTTTACGTTCAAACTATCTTCTTATTCAGTGCCTCCCGTAACCTGTCAATTAAATTTATCAACTTATACATTTACCTATTTAGGGAAAAAGGCAGTTGCTTTTGATGCCTCAAATTATAAATTTACAAGAACAAAATTCACTTCTCATGACGGTACAAAAGTGCCAATTTTTATTGTTTATAAAGATTCTTTGTCAACAAATGGAAACACCCCTTTTTTAATAAAAACATATGGAGGTTATGGTGTTATTGAAAAACCATCATTTGATCCGGGTATTATTTCTTTTATAGAAAATGGTGGGGCATTTGCCTACGTTCATATAAGAGGAGGAGGAGAGTTTGGATATAAATGGTGGCAAGAAGGTCGAAATCTCAAGAAGAGAAATGGTATTTTAGATTTTATCAAAGCTGCTGAATATTTAATTAATGAAGGCTACACAAAACCTAGAAAAATAGGTATAATAGGCAGCTCACATGGCGGATTTATAGCGGGTGCCGCTATGATTGAAAAGCCTAACTTATTTGGTGCTGCCGTAATTAATGTTGGTGTTTTAGACGTGTTACGCTTCGAAAAAACAGAAGCTGGTGCCGCTTATGTGAATCGAAATGAATTCGGTACGGTTAAAAAGAAAGAAGAGTTTAATAATATGCTTTCGTTTTCTCCTTTTCATAACATAAACGAGGCTATTAATTATCCCTCTACTTTAATTATAACAGGAACGAATGACTCAAGAGTGCCACCTTATCAATCTTATAAATTTGCAGGAAAATTACAAAATGGTTTAAAACAAAAGAATCCTATATTATTATGGACTCAAGAAAATGAAGGGCACTATGGAGCGAGTCAGTATAATAGTTATATAACAGAATTGACTTTTAAATATTCTTTTTTAATCAATGAGTTAACTAAGACTGATTAAAAGTATAAATCATTAGTATGCACAGAGTACCTTATAATTACAAAATTATTTTTATTGAAAATATTTTGTGATACACCTTTATCGAAAGACCTTGGAAGGGAGTAAAGTAAAGCCGTAATTAAATTAAAACTAATTTCAGGGATATTAGAATACAACAATCAGATTTTTTTTATAAATTCGTATTAATTCATCATCTCTAAAAATATAAATTAATGGATCTAATCAACTATGTAATTATTGTATTAAAAGTTATAATCTCTATAAGTATGTTAAATGTTTGGTTAATTCAATCAAGAAAACCAACAAAATGGAGAGGTGGTGCTGCCAAAACTATTATTGAAGAATTCCAAGTATACGGTTTATCAAGACAATTTTGTTATGTAATAGGCTTTTTAAAAGTAAGCTTGGCACTAATATTAGTGGCTTCGATTCAATTTGAGAACTTGGCGTTAATTGGAAGTTTAGGTCTAACTATTTTATTAATAGGCTCAATAATTATGCATATTAAAGTAAAAGACGAGTGGTATAAATCATTTCCTGCAACTTTATTTATTGTAATAAACCTGATTATTGCCTATGCATCTGTTTAAAAGTATTTATAAAAGGTTTTAAATGCTATAAATAAATTTAAAGCTGCAAATGTAAAAGCAGGAGAGGATTTAATGAAATTATCTTTAATTTTTAGCCTCACTATAAAACCGGCAACCATTAACAAAGATAACCCGATGGATGCGGCTAATAATAATATGGGATTAAAGTAGAGACCAATTAACAAACCCATCGCACCTATTAATTGCAAAAATCCAGTTAGTTTTCTAAACTCTGGCAATTCATAACGCTTAAATTCGGAAATAATAAATTTTGAATAAAAGCAATTAATTCCGAAATAAATAAACGCCAAACTTGAAAACCAAGTTAATACTATAAGTAAATCCAATTTATTTTTATTTAATGTTAAAGAATTATAGTTTACTACAAGGTTACGATAAAACAATAAATATTTAAGCCAACAAAGCAGTTTTATATACTATTTAAAAAATAATTTTAGGTTTCTGATGCAACATGGATAGGCTGAAGTTTAGCTACAGAGGATATTCTTCTAATTATATCAATAATGGTTATTTTCTTTAAGGTTTTTTAGTAAAACTCAAAAACAGTAAAGTATTCATAAAAAAAAGGTTGTCTAATTCAGACAACCTTTTTAGAATCTTTATAATTTAAAATTACTATAAAATTTTCGGTTTATTTAATATCTTTCTTTTTAAAAAAAGAGTATAATTTCTAAGACAATTTTTATTCAATTACAGTCACTAAATCTTTCATTGGTTTCCTAACTTTTGTAAGGTTTACAAGCCAATCTTTATCTTCTTGTCGATAACCTATTGGTAATAAAACTGCGCTACGTAATCCTTTTTCTTTGAAACCTAAAATTTCGTCTACTGCAGCAGGATCAAAACCCTCTAAAGGTGTTGTATCGACTTCTTCATAGGCAGCTGCAGTAATCGCTTGAGAAAAAGCAATGTATGCTTGTTTTGCAGCATGATTAAAGTTTTCTTCAGCATCTTTTTGAGGATAAGCGTTTAATAACATCTGACGATAATTTTCCCAGCCTTCATTTTTAAACCCACGAATCTCGTTTGTTAAATCAAACATATAGTTAATTCTATCTTCAGTGTAAGTATCCCACGCAGCAAAAACGAGTAGGTGAGAGCAGTCTGTAATTACAGATTGATTCCATGCTATTGGTTTGATTTTTTCTTTTATGGCTTGATTTTTAATTACAAAAATCTCGAAAGGTTGCAAACCACTTGATGTCGGAGCTAAGCGAGCGGCTTCTAAAATACGTTCTATTTTATCTTCCGCTACCTTTGCACCATTCATTGCTTTTGCAGCATATCTCCAATTTAATTTATCTAACAATTCCATATTTTCAATTTTATAGGTTTATTTTAAGCTGATTTCAGAACTTATTTTTTTTTATCAAAAAAACTTGAGTTCGTCGGAAACTCAAAAATTTCTAAATTAAAATAGGGCACAGCAGCTATGATATGATCAAATATATCTGCCATAATATATTCATAGTTTTTCCAGCGTTTGTCGTTACTAAAAGCATAAATTTCTAAAGGAATTCCTTGAGTGCCTGGTGCTAGTTGACGCACCATAATCATCATCTCTTTATTCGTTCCAGAATGATTTTCAATATAAGTTTCAATATACTTTCTAAACACTCCAATATTGGTTAAATTTCTGCCATTTAAAAGCAACTCTTTGTTGATATTATGATGCGTGTTAAAATCTTCAATATCAGATTGACGGGTTTCTAAATAAGCGGAAATAGAATGAATTTTTTTTAACCTATCAATCTCGTCAATAGATAAATAACTTATACTATTTAACTTAATATTTAATGACCTTTTCATACGTCTTCCATCAGAATTTTCCATACCTCTCCAGTTTTTAAACGAATCAGAAATTAGAGCATAAGTTGGAATGGTTGTTATGGTTTTATCAAAGTTTTGAACTTTTACCGTAGATAGATTGATCTCAATAACATCGCCGTCAGCACCATATTTTTCAAAGGTTATCCAGTCACCAATTCTTACCATATCATTTATAGAAACTTGAATACTGGCAACAAAACCTAAAATAGTATCTCTAAAAACTAGAATAATAACAGCTGAAGCTGCACCAATAGTCGTAATAAATTCAATAAATTCTATTCCCGTAAGAATGGCAATAGCAGATAAGACTCCAAATACCCAGGCAAATATCATAAACACCTGAATGTAGCTATCTATGGGTTTGTCTTTTAAGCTTGGTAAAGTTTTGAAGTAATCTTTAAGGGTATTTAATAGGCTACGGACAATCCAAAGTATAAGGATAATCGCAAATACTTGTAATCCTATTTTAACAATATTTTCAAAAAAAACAAAATCAATAAAAACAATAGGTGCAAGTTTTAATGCAAGGATTAAGGGAATAATCTGGGCAATATTTCTTGGTCCTTTATTCTTTACAAGTAAATTATCAAAATTAGTTTTAGTTTTAGCAGTAAACTTTGTAAATAATTCTATTATAATTTTTCTAATTATAAAATGGACTAAGAACGTAATGATTAATAACCCGACTAGTAAAACTAGCATATTTAAATATTTAGCTGATGCCTGAGACATTCCAGTCTTCACTAAATAATCGTATAACAAATGTCCAATATCCATAATCATGCAGTTTTATAAGAAAGTCTATACATTGTAAAATTTAGACTTTTAATTCGATATAAAAATAGGTATTCCTACATACAAATACTTTAATTTAATAAGTTTTATTTCTGATGGATAAAAAAGAATCGTACTTACATATAGCTATTATGTAAACGTTTTTTTATGTCTTTTAGATAAAAAAAAGGGTAAGCCAACATATGCAGTATATATATTCTTAAGGCTAAGCAATCTACTTAAATGTATGGCGCAGCTCATCTGTTGAAGATGCCTTTAATAATTTGTTAAATATTTTTATAATATCAAAATTTTGAGTGATTTCTTCAGATACTGCAATTCCAGAAATACCTGTTTCTAAAATATCTAAAACATCTGTTGTTTTGATGCCTCCAAAACCAATAATTGGTGTTTCGGTTTTTAAGCCTTCAACAATTGCCGTATAACCTTTTAAACCTAAAACTAGGGGTGTATTATCTGTGGTCGCTAGTTGTCTAAAAGGACTTAAACTAATATAATCAACTTGTTTACTAATTAATGTTTCGCAATCTTCCAAGGTGTTTGCTGTTCCTCCAATAATTTGCCAAGTGTATAAATGCTTTCGAGCCGCAATAGGGCACGCATCTGTTTTTCCTAAATGAACACCATCTGCTTTTACCTCTCTTGCGATTTTGAAATGATCATTTATAATTAATCTCGTTTGAAAATAAGAGGTGATTTCTCTAACCTCTTTCGCTAATTTTAAATATTTTTTTTCTGAAATATTTTTTAAACGCAATTGCACTAATTCTGAACCCGCTGAACACGCTTTTTGAATGTTTTCTATATGTTCCTTTGGAGAGCTTCCTTGCGATATATAATGTAGTTTAGGAATCATGATGTCTTCATTTTAGTAAGAAAGATAACTGTGATAATTATTAAGAACGTTAAATAGCTACTGTTTTAGAATACTGCATGAAATTAGTTTCTAAGCGCTTTAACATCGGATTTATTTTTTCTGAATAGACTACATATTGGCACTTGTGAATACCTTGTGTAATAGCCAGAAGATCTGTGTAAGCAGATTTAGCAGATAAAAAATCGGCATCATCTATATTAAATATTTTTAGTTGCGTTATATTTAGGCCTTCTGATAAAAGTAACTTACAAACTGTTTTGGGTGTAGCAATAAGAATATCTACACCTTCAAAAATCTCTGAGGTTAGCATTTCAATATGAAGTTTATCATCACAGGCATAAACTCGCAACGAACTATGTCTGGTATATGTTATAAAAGCGTCATATAAAGCTAATGCACAATCTCTATTTTCTACTAAAACCAATGCTCTAGGCGCAGAACCAACTTCTTCACATTTTAATTTTTGTAAGGTAGTAAGTATAAGCGTGGTTGTTTTTCCAGTATTTTCTGAAGCGGTACAAAATATATTAGCACCACTTTTTATTACTGGTATGCTAGCACTTTGAAAAGGAGTAGGGATCGTAATTTCTAGAGATTCGAGCTCCTCTTTTATATGGGAATGTAATTTTTTAAAAGGCATAGGAATTAAATAGGTAATTATTTAGTAAACTGGTCACTATAAAGAAGGCAAATATACAACTAAATTGATGTAAGTGTTTTTTCTGTTATGCTTTTTGCTAGAAGTAATTTCTTCTCATTTTTCATCAAAATAGTTTTAATTACTATTTTAAAACCCATTAAATACTTCGTACTCATTTTACCTATTTCATCAATGAATTGATTTCTTGTGGTGAAAAAGTTCTTGTATTTGACTTTATTAAAACAGTTCCTTATTTAAAACGAACTGTTTTAATAACTATGCATTTTACTTTATGATAGGATACATATGTTTTGTTAAACATTAAATGAAAAATAGTGTTAATTCAGGGGCATTCTGATTAAACTTATTGTTTAAAAATCATTTTTGAAACACTAATACCATTTATTAGTTTCAAATTTAAAAAATATGCCCCCTTGTGAAGTGCACTTATATCAATTTTTCCTGATTTAAAATTGACTTTATACGCTCTTATTTCTTGTCCCAGTAAATTAAAAATCGTAATTTTTTCAATGATTTCTTTCGAGTTTATACTTAGCTTGTTTTCGGCTGGATTTGGATACACCTCAAAGACAAATGCGCTCTTCTTATAAACATTTGTATCTAAAACTAAATCTGAACTAGCTTTCCAGTTACTAGCTAGAGCATTATCAGAGTTAACATCTATAAGCTCTAAATAAAATCCGTCACCATCTGCCCCTTCTGGCCAAGGCGCCTTATCAAAATATTGTACTTCATCAATGAGATTTCCGAAAGCGTCTACTAATACTAAATTATGACTGTTATTTGATAGATCTCTATGAAATACATCAAAAGGTTCGACACTATATTTCGTTATGAACGTATCTCTATCTCCTGCCAATTGAATAGATTGCCCAGCTGCAATGGATGCATTATTTGCAAATTGATATGAAACACCCAGTTTAACTAAGTATATTCCTGTTAGATCTACGATTGTAGTTCCTGTATTTTTAATTTCTATAAACTCTAGGTCATCACTCTCTGGAAACTCATTTGTTTCTTGCGGATTGTAATCAATTTTAGTAATAACCAAAGAAGGAGTTTTTACTGCACTACAATTAGAAAATCCACCAAGGTTATTCCCCATCCATGTAATTCGTTCCTGCATCCAAGTTTTCATATTGTTCACTTCACCTGAAAAATCATCAATCGTATTCCATCGCGCATTCTCCCGAACTACAGCTTCAGAAATTAATGCGACGGTGTTGTCTATTAAACCAGTTACATAACTATAGCTTAGAGCTTCTCCTGGTTTTGTAACTTCGTCAAATCGCTTAGCTAAATAACATTTAAATATTGCGTTTTGAAATAAATCGCCCCAAAAATAAGCTCCGGTATTACTATAATTAAACTGCCAAACATTAGTAAAACTTCGGTCAAAATAAACTCCAAACATGTAGAGTAAGTCATTACCAAAGGTTAAATTATAATCCCAAATAGGACCCGCTCTTAATTTACCGCCCCGATCTTTATGATAATATGTACTAAGCGCGTAGGCATCCACATTTGATGCTATTTCTGCCATAAGCATATAATCTAGAAATGAAGGCACATCGATAATAGATGGGTAACCACTTATAATATTCGAATTCGAAGCATTATCGTCTAAATCTCTGAAAACTGACTGTATATATGAAGATTGTATTGATGTGATATCATCTGAATTTGGTTTTTCATGAATATATCCAGCGCCATTGTTAGACCATGCCTCAGGATCTTCTTCATCAGGTCTATCAGTCTGCATAAGATATCCACCTGTTACCTTTGGAAATGAATTTTCATCATCAGATAGTTTTGCGATATCTACTCGGTCTCCATCACGTTTTATTTTTTCTGAAAGCGCATATAAGCCTATGTAATCTCCATTAAGTATGACTTCACAATATTTTAAATTGACAGTATATTGGCCCATTTTTCTCGCCATTTCATAACTAATATAGTCACGCATCATACTGTCATCAAAAGCAAATGAATTTAAAATCCAGTCATCTTCCTTTGCCATGCCAAGTAATTCCACTCCTTTATCTTCTAAACCATCATCTTCTAAAGTATCAATGCCATATGGTTTTTTGGGCAATGTTTGGGAAGAAGAACCTCTGGTTTCGATTCCAATTGTTCCAGCGTAATTTATAAATTCTTCCGTATTTGCATCGGCTAGAAAATTTCTAGAACCATCTGGTCTCTGAATTATTTTCATAGTACCAAGTATTTTTGGTTCATCAGGAATTGTGGCACCATTTTCTGTGTTGATAATAACAATAGGTAAATTACTACTTGTAAAGGTACTATTGTTTAAAACATAGGATTGACTATATACAGGAGACGGTAAATAATTTTCTAAAAATATTTGTGCTTGCACCGTAATGTTCCCGTAAATTTGAATAGGGTTTGAATATATCGGAGATGTGTCTGTAGGAATATTTCCATCAATCGTATATCGTATTATTTCTTCTGAAGTATTTCCAGATAAAATTAAACTTATGGGTGCATCTAATAGACCACCTGGATGAGAAAAAACAACTTCACTCTGAATACTTCCTAAATATTCTTGGTTAGAGTTTTCATATCCTGGAGTAGTCTCCAAGTAACTCACAATCTCTCCAGAAGCTATAGATATGCCAATAGAAGTATTTGTAGGAAGATTCTCTGCAATTATTTGATGAACAAGAGTGCCAGAAGCATCTGTTAAACTTAATGTTTCTGAACTTGATGATATTTTAAAATTTGTATGAAGATTATTCGCTGTTAATTTCAAAATAGCAGGTGGTTCAATACCCACATTGTTCGGAGCTGAAAAAACTACAGATAGAAAAGGTATTATTGTAAAATCTGAGGAGTTTGAACTAATGTTATGTGCTTGAATGGTTATAATATTTTCACCTTCGTTTAAAATTGAAGTAAAATCTGTAATCATAAACCTTTCCGGACTTCCTCCGGAATACATTTGAGCTTCATGATCAGTAATCGTACCTGAATTATAAGTAGGAGGTGTTCCATTAATATTAGCTCTTGCAACTTCAACCCCATTTATGTAAGCAACGAAGGCATCATCATAGTCTAAATCTAAAATTAATGAGGAAATAGTTGCTAGATTATTAATATTGAATTTTTTTCTAAGGTATATAGATTCTGTACCATTTGGAATAAGGGTAGCATCATCTCCATCAGCATATCCAAACCCAGAAGAACCTGAAGACCAACCTACATCGTCAAAATCTAAAGTATTCCAGTTAGAAACTGGCTCTGAAGTTGGAATTAGGTACTTAAATAGATCTCCTTGATTAATAAGTGTTCTGTTATAGCTATTGGGAATGCGATCTTTCGATGAAGCCCATAAAATCATATATTCACCAGGCGCTAAGGTAATATTTGGAAATGTCCATTTTGTTAGATCATTTACATCATCTGATAAAGACCAATCATTAATTGAAACCTCTTGGTTTCCAAAATTATGAATTTCTAACCAATCTGGAGAATCTCCATCTTCGTCTGTATATTCTGAATTGGAGGAAACTACTTCATTTATTCTTACTGTTTGTCCATTGCAAAATAAGGAAATTGATAAAAATAATAATGTACATAAATTTTTCATAAAAAATTTTCGTAATAAATGATTCACAATATTAATCTATATTAAGTCCTTGAACAAAATAAACGACCATACAAATTCAATACAGATTAAATAACCAGTCTTTTAAGTTTAATTTAAGGAAGGTTTTTTACACCAATTCTTTTGGATAGATCTTTTTATGAATTTAAGTCTTATTTAGTATATTTCTATTATGGTATCGTTTTTAGTGAAACCTTTAAAAAACATATACATATATTAGGATAAATATTTCTGACCAATAAAATTTTTCCATTGGATTTATAACCATAATTTTTTTTTAAGCTTGTAACAAGAATTATGTCTTGTAAAAAAAAAAGAGAAGAAATTTAAATTATCTCAATCTCTGTCTTTAAGTATTGGTTCTAAAATTTCCCAAACATTTTTTGCTAGTACTTTATGACCTTCAAGTGTTGGGTGAATTCCATCAGATTGATTTAATTCAGCAATACCGCCCACATCCTTTAATAAAAATGGAATTAATGGCAATTTGTTCTTCTGTGCTAAAACAGGAAAAATAGTTTTAAACTCAGCTGTATATTCTTGCCCCATATTTGGAGGTATTTGCATGCCTACCATAATAATTTTAGTTGCTGAGTTTTTTGATAAGACAGCATCAATAATTACCTGTAAATTTTGAGTTGTTTCTTTTAATGGTACTCCACGTAAACCATCATTTGCACCTAACTCTAATACAAAAATATCTGCTTTTTGATTTAGCACCCAATTAATTCTGTTTTTTCCTCCAGCACTTGTTTCACCGCTTATACCTGAATTAATAACAATATAATCTAACTGTAATGAGTCAATTTTTTGTTGAATAATTCCGGGAAAAGCATCATTTACATCCTCTAAACCATATCCTGCCGTTAAACTATCTCCAAAAAACACAATTCTTTTTGCTGTACTATTTTCTTTCAAATAATTGTTAGCTCCAATTGAATTTTCTTCAGTATTTTGATTCTTTTTAGAGGTGTCTGATCCACAAGATATTAACAGGAATACTGCTGAAAAATAACAAAACTTTAAGAAAATCTTCATTATGCTACCCTTCGAATTAAGAATCAATTGTCTATTTTTAAATTTTTGCATTTATTGTTAGAATATATATTAAATGAATACTATGTCAAAGATATTAAAGATAGATGAACTAGAGAAAACATATACGAGTGGTTCAAAAAAATTAACGGTATTAACCCATATTTCTTTTGAAATAGAGCAGGGTAGTATCTTTTCTATTGTTGGTCCTTCAGGAAGTGGTAAAACGACACTGCTTGGTTTGTGTGCCGGTTTAGATCATCCAAGCGCTGGTAGCATTGAATTATGTGGAATCAATTTACAAGATTTAGACGAAGATCAACGTGCACAGTTGCGGAACAAAGAAGTTGGTTTTATATTTCAGAATTTTCAATTACTACCGACACTTACTGCATTAGAAAATGTAATTGTACCCTTAGAGCTACAGGGTGAAAAGAATGCCACTAAAGTTGGTTTAGAATTGTTAGAGAAAGTAGGGTTGCTAGATCGTTCTCACCACTATCCATCGCAATTATCTGGAGGCGAACAACAACGGGTTGCGCTAGCAAGAGCATTTTCGAATAAGCCTTCTATTTTGTTTGCTGACGAGCCTACTGGAAATTTAGATGAAGAAACAGGTGAAAAGGTCATTCAATTACTTTTTGAATTAAATAAAGAAGCAGGAACAACTTTAGTAATTATTACACACGATTTAGATTTAGCCAATAGAACTCAGCAAATTTTAAGGTTAAAAGGAGGAAAGATAATGTCTAACGAAAAAATAATGTCTCTTTAATGCGTAAAACATCTTCAAAAAATTTGGCGCAGTGGCTTTTTAAAATGGCGTGGAGAGACGGAAAAGCAAGTATCTCTAGATTACTACTTTTTATGGCCTCCATTATTTTGGGTATTGCTGCGGTTGTTTCGATACAATTGTTTAGTGAGAACTTAAAAGACAATATTAAAAATCAGTCTAAAGCATTAATGGGCGCTGATTTTATTATTGATAGCAGACAGCTTCCTTCAAAAAAAGTACAAGCCATTATAGACTCTTTAGGTGCTTCTGGTTCAGAGGTTAATTTCGTTTCAATGGCTGCTTTTCCTAAGAATGAGGGAACAAAATTGGTAAAAGTTCGTGCCATAAAAGGAAATTTTCCTTTTTACGGAAACTTAGTTACGGAACCAGCAAACGCAGGTTCTAAATATCAGGAATTGGGCGGAGCTATTGTAGATGCGACTCTTTTATTGCAATACAATTTAAAGGCAGGAGACTCAATCAAATTAGGTAAGTTAATAGTTCCGATACTGGGAGCTTTAAAATCGATTCCGGGTAGTACCGCTATTTCTTCTTCATTAGCGCCAAATGTGCTGATTCCCTTTCGACTTTTAGATAAAACAGAATTATTACAATTGGGCAGCAGAAAAGAATACCAATACTTTTTTACTGCAACAGACGCTATAGACTTGGAGTTATTAGATAAAAAAATAGCTCCTATTTTAGATGATGAAAATGCTGATTTAGACACCCACACAAGTACTAGTAGACGTTTGGGCAGAAATTATGAAAATGTTGGTAAATTTTTAAATTTAGCTGCATTTATTGCCCTTTTATTGGGGTGTATTGGTATTGCAAGCTCAGTCCATATTTATATCAAAGAAAAATTAAAAAATGTAGCCGTTTTAAAATGTTTAGGAGCTACAAGAAAACAAACGTTTATCATCTATTTATTACAAATTATTGGAATTGGCCTGATAGGCGGTATCATAGGTTCTGCGATTGGTATCGCTTTGCAATATGTATTTCCGTATATTTTAAAAGATTTTTTACCTTTTGATGTTCAAATATCAATCACTGTACAGCCATTACTTATGGGATTAACATTGGGTGTTTTAATGTCCGTTTTATTTGCTCTATTACCATTGTTAGGTACTTGGTATGTGTCACCTTTAGAAGTATTAAGAGGAACGGAAGAAAATTTGGTAAAACCAAGAAAGGCACGCTTTCTTATCTTAGGAATTGTTATATTCTTTATCTTTTTATTTTCGTTTTGGATGTTAAAAAATGCCTTTAATGGATTCGTATTTACGATCGGTATTTTAATTACGTTCAGTATTATGGCAGGTATTGCAATCCTATTTATGAAAGTGATTAAAAAATATTTTCCAACTAAATGGGGTTTTACAAAACGTCAAAGTCTACTAAACTTATACCGTCCAAATAACCAAACAATGGTGTTGATTTTAGCTATAGGCTTGGGTACTTTCTTAATTAGTACGCTCTATTTCACAAAAGACATTTTGCTAGCGAAAACCTCTATTGAGAACAAAAAAAATAGTGCTAATATTATTTTAATGGATGTGCAAATCCAACAAAAAGAATCGGTTTTAAACACCATGCAACTAAAAGGTTTCGAGATAATAGATAACATTCCTATTATCACCATGCGAATGCATCGCATTAAGGGAACATTAGTGAATGATATTCGAAAAGACACAACTTCAAAAATGAATCGATGGATTTTAAATCGAGAATTTAGAACGACCTATCGCAATTCATTGCTAGATTCGGAAGAACTATTGGAAGGAAGTTGGACGAAAGAAGTAAAAGCGGGTGAACCTGTTTTAATTTCTATCGCTGATAATATTGCAAGAGATGCAGATTTAAAAGTGGGAGATCTTGTCGTTTTTAATATTCAAGGAGTTTTAATGGAAACTAGTATTGGAAGTATTCGAAAAGTAAATTGGGCAAATATGCAGCTTAATTTCTCAATTGTGTTTCCAGCAGGTGTTTTAGAAAATGCACCTCAATTTAATGTGATGACAACCTATGTGCCGAATGAAACCATTTCTGCTGACTTACAGAGAAATTTGGTTAAGAATTTTCCTAATATTACGATTTTAGATGTAAGACAGATTTATACGATTGTTGAAGATATTTTAGATAAAGTCTCTTGGATTATTAATTTTATGGCCTTCTTTAGTATTCTTACGGGTATTATTGTTTTAATTGGTTCAGTTCGAAATAGTAAATATCAACGAATAAAAGAAAGTGTACTGTTAAGAACTTTAGGCGCAAAGAGTGCACAAATTTTACAAATTACAGCACTAGAATATACCTATTTAGGAATGATAGGGAGTTTAGTTGGAATTTTACTTTCTTTAATTAGCAGTCAACTGTTAGCGGCATTTTTATTTAAGGAACCTTTTATTCCTTCTGTGGTTCCATTTTTAGTGTTTTTGCCAGGCATCACAATATTGGTTGTATTTATAGGATTAAGTAATATAAGAACTGTTCTAAAAAGCCCGCCCTTAGAAGTATTAAGAAAAGAGGTTTGATGAAATATATTTTTCTTTTCAAGACTCTTTGCACCTGTGTATTTCGTAAGATATATGAGTAACTGATGTCATTCAATCAAAAAAGTTGTTTTAATTTTTTAATAAATTTTAACTGCTTATGGACTATCGGTTCATTTATAATTTATAAAATTAAAAGACAAATAAGAATTTTGAGGAGTTAAACTAATTAAATATTTTTAATTACGAATTTTAAGACCATGAAAAAACTACTTTTTATTTTAGCTGTATTCTCAATTTTTAACTGTTCAAACAACGAAGACATTAATCTTACAACATTTAATTCTGAGCTTTCAGTTTTTGAAAACTTAGAAAATGGCGTTGCTGTTTTAGATATTACAGCTGATCTCGGAGTGCAGGCCTAATATCGTCTTGAATATGGTGGAAGCTTTATATTTCATGTTAATGAAACTGACGGAACCATTATGGTTGTGGCAGATTATGCAAGTTCTGGAGCTACTTCCTGTGGTGATCATTTTGATTTTACCAATAGCACGTTAATTGGTGACGGACTAGAAAACACACAACGGATCATTGAGGAAAACTTTAATGACAATAGTATGGTTGGTAATGGTTTCGAATTTGGAAGTGATGCTTATGCTTTTAAGATCGTTTCTGATTTAGAATATCGAAATTATGATGATTGGCTTATTCCGAGCAGTGGTGCCATGAAAGCTATATTTGATAATTTGCACTCACAAGGTATAGGCGGTTTTGATGAAACAGTTTATCATTGACATCTACAAAAGATGGCTATCAACCTTTTGTAATGAATTTTGATGCTATTGCATTGGGAGGCGAAGCCTTTTTAGGATGTTGATTTAATTATAATAGAGTTTTAATTGTTAGAAAATTTTAATTTATTTATAAACTATAAGATGTATCCTCAGTGAAAAAAAATTCTTGAAATATAGCGAACTATAGCCTCTAGTATTAACTATTTGTAAACACTAAAAATATAAGTGCACCTATTATTGAGACTACAAATTGAATTGCGAGTATAGAGGTTATAAGACTTGTATTCTTTCTATTTCTTTCTAGTAATAACATTGTTTTAAATGCGATACTTTCTTCTTTTGATATTTCTCCATTAAAAAAAATATCATCCATTTCTAAATTTTCATTAAATTTTGCCTTAGAATTTTCTTTAGGGATTTGTATGTTTTTCTTCTGTTGTTTTAATTGATTTGCGACGTCAAGGGTGATTGCACCATCCTTACAGGCCTTATCTATGGCATCTTTAATATCTTTAGTTTCATTAAATTCCACCATTTGTAGTCTTAATTGATTTAAGATATCCAGTGAAACTATATCATCTTTATGGGCTTTGAATACTTCTTCTTCTGTCATAATCCTTATTAGTTTTAGTTCAATTTATTTAAAAGTAAAAATAAAAGTTACTAAAAACAACTTCAATGACTTGGGTCATAAATTACGATTATAATCGTAATTACTTTTGACCTTACATCTTAAGAAAACAATTACTAATGTAGAAATAGTATCTCTAATTATAACGATCCAAAAATGGACGAACAGATTGCTATAAAACAAGTAATAGTAGTAGCGAAAACCATAATGAATGCCTTCTTACTGATTTAGATAGGCTTAAAAAACGGATACAAACCTCCAGAAAATTAGATTCTTCGTAAATAGTTTAAGGACCATAAATATTTAAAACAAGAAATAATGAAATTTAAAGAAACATCATTAAAGACTGCTTATCTGATAAGTAAAAGTAATAAAGTGTTTATTTGTTTTGATAGTGAAAATGATAAAATCACGAACTATATTTTAACAAATGACTTAAATAGACATAGAGTCTTTTATGAAGAATTTGGACTTGTTCAAAAAATGAAAATAGAAGTAACAGTCATATTTAATACATAAAAACAATAAAATAAAGGTCTTTATATAGATCGGGCATAGAAATTTTAAAGGTGTAACCTCTAAAAAGCTTTCTGGCTGCTGCTATTATTTAATAGCATAAACAAAGACTGCCACATTATACAATAGACAATTAGATATCGTATTATGAGGCCGTCTAAAAGCTTTTTGAAACATTACCCTATTATTTTTTGTTTAACCAACTAGAGAATAAATATTGTTTATATTCTTTTGGTAACTTTATGGGTTTTATTTCTTTTATAAATTCGTATAAAGGACTATCAATAGCTCTATTCTTATTAACATTTTTAATTAATTGAATTATTTTTTTTTGACATTGTTCAGTTTCATTATCTCCAAGATCTTCTCCTAAAGGCGAATACATACACATTCTATTCTCACCTACGTCAAATCGAGTTTTTCCATTTTTCTTATTTAAAATAATAGTTGAATAAGGTCGAACTGCTTCTCTAACTCCTAATTCATATATTGCATTTGCATTATTAGTTGTTACGTATGCAATTACCAAATCAGCCTGCATTAATAATGAATACATACTTTTATCCATTAATCCTGAATCCTCAATTTCATTAGCTCTAACACATTTAAATTCTGATTTTTCCACAGAGGGTTTAATAATGTTTTTATACACTTTATCTAGATCCAATATTATTCCAGAAGTAGGATCAGTTTTTTTTCCAAATCCCATTATTACAAAGCAAATTTGTTTTTCTTTTTCCATATTTAATTCTTTTTCTTTGTTTTTTTTAACGCCTTAAGCCCAACTTAATTACATAGTAAACTTAGCCACATATCCTTAATTATTGATAGAGTATGAAGATTAATGTGTGTCTTAAATGTAATAATTTTACAATTTTTTTATAAATATATAAAAAAAAAAGAATTAATAATGAAGTAATCTACAGTTTAAACTGCAGATTACCGCAATATATTTGATATTTCACTTTACAATTAAACAAAACCACTTCAAATTATATCTAATAAAATTTTGAATTATGTACATACAATTATATGTTATCTAAATTCTTTGATAGTTGTGTGCAATTAAAAAATCGTGTTTCTTAAAAAATACTTAAAAAAGTTTTTTATGCAGGTATTATAGTTCGTTTGTATTTTTAATTTAGGGATTATTTTATTCCTTTTTTAAATCTACACGTTGCCTTATCTAACTAAACCTTTGGTTAAAAGCGAAAGTTTTTAATACAATGTTTTGAAAAAATTATTCTCAAAAGTTCTTTTACAAAATTAATGGAACACTTTGTATGCTAAGACGCAGAAGGGAAGCATAATGCGTGTGGAATGACTGTTGTCATTTTTCTAACCACAAACAACAACTAACTTTAGTACTTATTCTAAAAAATAATAGCATAAAGAATTTAACAACTTTAATTCTTGTCCTCTTTTCTGTACTATCTTTTAGTCAGTCTAAGCAAAGAAAAGAGTTTCTAATCGATAAAGTGCAACCAAACGATACCTGTATCGCTGGAGAAAATATCAAAGTAAATGCTGTGGTAAATAGTGACCTCATTATCGCAGGAGGAATTATGATTGTTGAAGACAGCATTCACGGAAATCTAACTTAGGCTTTTGGAGTATTACTTTCTTAGCATTAGCATGTGTTATGATACTGCGCATACTCACAGTTATTCCATTTACAAGCTTATTGCTGTCTATAGTAATTGTATCCGTTACTTATGATGTGTTAATCTTAAAAGTGTTTCGTATTAAAAAATAGTTAATTAAAAATTAGCATTAGTTCAACCCTAAATTGACCGAGTTAGAACGCGAAGATTTATATTTCTCTAATCTTACGAAGTTCTTTTGAAAGAATTGTTGAGGGCCTTCTAAGTTTTTATTATGGTGAATTTTATATCCATTACTTCTATGGGAGACAAAATAGTTGTTGTCTGTATCAAAGACAATAGTTGCTAAAAGATAATGAAATGGAAGTGGATGCAGTCGCAATCTCGATGGATATGGCACTCTGCAAAAAACTAGGTTCAAATGGTATTGAATTAATCATCCTTTGCATTCTCTTTAGTACACTTAAAAGAGGCTAAAGAAGATTAAATACATAGACATTTTACGTCTAATACAGCTATAAATCTATTAGAAAACTATATTTAAGATTTATTTAAAAAGAAGCTAGGCAAATAAAAAAAGTTGATAAATCAATTAAATAACTTTTTTAATTTAATGCTATTTCAAGAGCATTATTCATGGATCGTTTCGAATGAAATATAATAGAAAAGTGGTTCTGCGGCTTTTTCTGTAAGTACTTTTTGTTCAGCTTTCCATTTCTTTCCATCTTCTAAAATCTCAGCGTAGGTCATTTCTTTAAGTTTTTTGTCTTGAAATTTTAACCTAATTATTGAACTTACTAAAAGATTCAAGTAAGTTGAGTCTAACTCGCTTTTAATAGATTTAAGATCTTCTTGGGCGGTGTCTTTATTAAATTTTTTATCTAACGTGGAAGAACAAGAAAAAAGTAAGACTGCCAATCCTGCAAGTAAAAGGTGTTTTTTCTTTTTTTTTTTTTTGTGTCTACTCTTTGCTCTCTGATTTTCGACTCTACTCCATTTTTTACTTTATTAGATGAACGCTAACTTGTTTGTCTGCGGAACTATTATCCTTTTATTCTGCTGTATTTGTATCCTATCTAAATAGATAATAAGTATTCTTATTCCAAGAACAAACACCATAATCAGTAATTATTTTATTGCATGCCTTTTCGCCTGTGCATACATACAGCTTCTTATCTCAAAATTAAATGTTGTTATTTTGGTGAAATATAGCGGGTATTATAATAAGTACTATTTGTTGCAATTCATTTTTTTGCAAATTTACTTGAAATTAGAGGAGCAGGAGTGTGGTAAACCGCAAGTATAAATGTGGTTTACCGCAACAAAACACTATATAAAAAGTATTATTAGCATTTAATCTTTTAAAAATAAAGGAAATTAGGGAAAGTATAAGCTATCGATAGCTAATGAATTACATTTATAAAGAAATTTTTTTACGTAATAATTATTAACCCAATGTAGTATCTTTATTTAAAACATAGGTCTGATTTTTTTTGCGTTTGGCTATATCCTTAAAACCTTAAGAGAAGATTTCGTAGTTCTCAAAAATTCTTTTCACTTCTTCAAATCCTATTGGTTTTACGATATAGTTGGAGATTTCACTTATTTTACCTGCTCTTTCAATATCGATCGGGTTAACCGAAGAACTTAACATAAAGACAGCGATCTTTTTTATTATATCCTTTTTTAAACACGCATATTCTTCTATAAACATCCATCCATCCATGATTGGCATATTGACATCAAGAAAAATAACATCTGGTATCTTTTCATTCTTCGTTTTGTTCTTTGTAAGATATTGAATGGCTTTTTCTCCATCCGGAAAACTAAGAATATTTTCCGCTAATTTATTTTTATTAATAATGCTAGTTAATATAAATTGATAAATTTTATCATCATCAATGATACCTATTAGAGGAAGTTTTTTTACCATTATTTTTGTTTCTTTAAAATTATTTTGAAAATAGTTCCTTTATCTACTTCACTTTCTACAGTTACAGAGCCGCCTACTGCCTCTATTTGAGTTTTAGTCATAAAAAGGCCAACTCCTTTAGAATCGGGGTGTCTATGAAATGTGTTATTAAGCCCGAAAAGTTGATGCCCATATTTTTTTAAGTCTATTCCCAATCCGTTATCAGATGCAATAAGTAAGATCTCATTGTTGATGATTTCTGTGTGGAAGTGAATCTTTGCAATGCGATCAGGTGCACGATATCTAATAGAGTTAGATAGCAGATTTAGTAGGATACTTTCCATATACAGTTTTGGGTATTCAATATTAGGAGCTTCACAAAAATTAGAGGTTACTACTGCTTTTGAATCTAATATTTGAATATCTAAAATTGCTAGTGTCTTAGCAAAAACAGTATCAAAAATAACGGAGTCATACACAATATCTTTATTCCCTCGTATTTTTACCGACTCGATTAATTCGCTCAATGTTTCATTAAGACGATCAATAACGATTTCAATTTTAGAGAAGAGCATCGCTTTATCCTTTAAATCTGTGTTTTCTTTATAGAAATCTCTTAATACCATAAGATTACTAACAGGTGCTCTTAAGTTATGTGATGCAATATGTGCAAAACTAGAAAGTTGTCTATTTTTATTTTCTAGGTGGTGGTTGAATTCCTCTAATTGTAATTTTTGTTTTGAAATTAATTCAGCACGACTTCGTAATTCGTTATTGACCACTGATAATTTATTAGATAGCTCATTTGCATTTTTTTTGGACTTTAAAAGTTCCTGCTCATATTTTTTTCTTTGCGCAATATTGAATACTACAGAATGTGTATATAAATGGGTTCCCGAGATATCTTTTATTTCTATGGAGTTAACTAAGACAGGAAATCTAGTACCCCCTTTTTTTGTAAAACTAAAATTCACCTCTTCTATAGTGCCACTTAACTTTAAAGCAGGAGCAAACACATTTTCAAAATATATTTTTCCTCCAAGAGAAAGAAAGTCTGTGAACTTTTTTTTGTCGATGACTTCTTCTCGCGAATAGTTGGTGAGTTCTAAGAAATTCTTATTTGAATCAATGATGATACCATTGGGTAAAGAACAAAAAAAACCACTAGGAAAGGTGTTATAAAATTCTTTATAATCTATATTATAATCCATTAGCTGTGCTGGTTTTATCAAATCTGTATTAAATAGTTTTTAATTGCCTCAGTTGTTTTAATGGGTGCACTAAGGTGAGGGCAATGCCCTATTGTTTCTAATACGACAAGTTTGCTATTAGAGATGTTGTTGTTTACAAATTGTCCTACTTCCATGGAAGCAATAGCATCTGTTTTAGATTGTATAATTAGTGTATCCGAAGAAAGTTTTTTAAGGTCATTTCTGTTATCTCCTAAAAAGGTAACTTTTGCAAAATGGGTTGCTATTTCTGGGTTATTTTGACAAAAACTTGCTTCTAATTCTGCTGCTAACTCTGGTCTGTCAAGATTATCCATAATAACAGGCGCCATCGCACTAGACCAA
>Ga0115005_10001003_pt1 | contig 22235 bp, 18 predicted proteins | sample ArcOceMetagenome_FD_87163 | JGI IMG/M metagenome (GOLD analysis project Ga0115005, IMG submission 87163) | Marine eukaryotic phytoplankton communities from Arctic Ocean - Arctic Ocean - Greenland ARC118M Metagenome | ecosystem: Environmental > Aquatic > Marine > Oceanic | place: Arctic Ocean...
TATTCACTACTTTAGAAAACAACTCCTGCTGGCGTTGCTCGTAGGTATCGAGGCGATCTACCAAGTCCTGGCGAGCATGTGCCGATATCGTGCTGGCAATCGGGATGGAAGAAAGGCGGTCGTAAGTGTCTTCGTCGAGTTCAAGAGAGCCTTGATAGCGCAGCTCTTTATCAATACGTGCCCGCACTTCATCGAACGTGCCATGCGCATTGATGAAGTGATAGAAGAATATCGCTCGAAGATCTTTGAGTGCCCCGTAGGTTTTTTCTTTAAAAGTACGGTAACGATTGAGCGCGGCAACTGGATCGAGGTCCGTCGTCCGCATTTCCATGAGTTCGCCATCACCAGATTCGCGCACTTCCTCGTTATGGATGCGCGACTGCTCGCCACGGTAGAGCTGGCGTCGGACGCTCTCCTTCTCATCGACGAAGAGCACCACAATATGGAAGTGTGGCTTCTTTAAATACTGAGCAAATAGCGTATCGGCATACTTATTACGTAAGCCGACTAGCTTATTAAACAGCAATTTGACACACTCCACCTGCACTTTGGTGCGAGGAAAGCCGTCCACCACAGCACCAGTCTGAAAGATCGGCTCTAGCAGCTTGCGCAAAATAATCCCGACCACTTCGCGGTCGCCCACGAGCATGCCGGCATCGATCATCTGCTTCGCTTCAGCGCTCTCCAATAGCGAACTGACGACCACTGGCGGTGCAGTCAAATCGCGAAACTTCATAATGAAGTCAGTATTGGTGCCTTTACCTGCACCAGGCGCACCATTGAGCCAAAAAATCTCTTTAGGAAAACGCAGATTTTCCTCACCAAATTCATCGACCAGCCCCGTCCAGACCGACTGGAAGATAAATTGCGCGTCTTTAACCTCAAGGTCATGAAGTTTTTTGCTGTCGATTTTAGAAACTGTGTCGGCTGGTGTGGAAGCCATTGTAATAATATTGATTAGTTAGTCTATGTCAGAGGAAAACAAAGATAAGTGGCGAAAAGGTGACTGGCATTCAAGCCCCATTCACTGCGCATTCAACTATTCTCGAAACTCAGGTAGGGCGCGTCATCTGCGCAGATGTATTTCGAGGCAGGCAAATACGAGCGGCCGCTCCCTCGAAATCCTCCTCCCCTGAGAGAATGTCGATTTCGAGCCGAAGGAAATAAATCGGAATGCTGGGCTTAATATCTTCAAACAAGCGCACGGCATCTTTTTCGGTGGTTACAATCATATCGAGCTCGGCCTCAGCCGCCTGATCGTAGACATGCTGAATTTCCGCACGCGAAAAGCGGTGATGGTCAAGGAAACGGTGATTATAGCGAATCTCGGCTCCGTAGCCGCGCAGCATATTCTCAAAGCTCTCCGGAGAGGCGATTCCGCTGAATGCGGCGATGTGCGCGCCCTTCAAGGTATCTAGCGGCAAGCGCGCGCCGCCATCGATGGCCTGTAAATATTGCGGCTGATGAGAGCATTCGATGATTTCCGCCTTCGGGTTGTGCTCACGGATCAATTCGAGCAAGGCATCGTCTTGAGTGCCGTCGGACTTGGTCAGAAAAATGTAGCTTGCTCGGGAAAGATGCTTGATCGGTTCGCGCAAAATGCCGCGCGGCAACAGGTGCTGATTCCCAAATGGATTGGTCTTATCGACCAGCAGCAAATTCAAGCGGCCCTTGAGCGGCAAGTACTGAAACCCATCGTCGAGAATCAGCGTGTCACAACCAAAGCGTCGGATCGCGAACGAACCGGCCTTGACGCGATTTTTATCACACAGCACAACCACCCCCGGCAAGTTACACGCGAGCATATACGGCTCATCACCAGCGACTTCCGAGTCAAGCAGGACATTCTTACCATCACTGACTATTTTTGGTGGTGTCTCCTCGCCATGCGTCAGCTTACGCCATATTTTTTTAGTTAGTGGCTCTTTCTTACTCTTATATCCACGGCTGAGAATTGCGACCTTACGGCCACGCTCGGTCAAAGTGCGGGCAAATTTCTCCACCACCGGTGTCTTGCCCGTGCCACCGACCGTCAAATTTCCCACCACCACGACTAGGCAGCCTAGTGGTTTGTTGCGCAGAATACGGTGCTCATAGAGATACCAGCGCAGCTGCACGATAAAACTGAACAGAAACGAGAGTACATATAGGAAGGAGCCAAACAGCTCAGCCGCGCGGCCATGCTGCCGATCGTAGATTACATCCGCAGTGAATTGGGCAAAGTCATTGGCCTTGCGCGCTAGATCTTCGCGGAATTTACGGAGCATAAAAAGGAGTGCGAGTGGTGAGTTTTGTGCTGAGGCAGATATGGCAAAAATGAGAAACAGGGTTGACGCCGGTTTTATTCGCCTGTTTTACCGAAAACCTAGCGACTCTGATTTGCATAGGTCAAAGCAATGCATAATAGATTGAGATCGCCAAACTCCATTTCTCTCTACACACGATAAATCTCACACTTTTTATTCAATGAGCCTCCGCACCAGCAATCTCTTAGTTACAAGCCACGGAATTCACCCGTGTCGAATCGACTTTGCGCGGCTGCCCAACTTACTAAACACCCCGCCCCAGTAACACACTTATAGTGTCCATCTTCAAAGAGCCTCCATTCACCACGGAGGCTCAGCACTTTACAGACCGACAGATTCGAACACATGAAATATTTAATTATTGCCGAAAAGCCTTCCGTCGCCACCGACCTCTCCAAAGCCTTGGCCAAGCACTTGGGCAAATTTGAGAAAAAGGGCAAATCCCGCGACGCACAATATTTCGAGAATGAAAATGCCGCCATCACCTCGGCGGTCGGTCACCTGGTCGAGCTGAAGATGCCCACTGGCCCCAACGGTAAAAACCTCCCCTGGAACTTTAAGGTGCTGCCGGCGATCCCGAAGAAATTCGAGCTGCAACCCATCGAGCAAACGCACAACCGCCTCAAGCACGTGCTCAGCTTGGCCAAAAAGAAGGAATTCGACCTCATCATCAACGCATGTGACGCCGGCCGCGAAGGTGAGCTTATCTTCCAATACATCATGGACATCGGCAACATCCAGAAGCCGGTCAAGCGCCTGTGGATGCAATCGATGACCACTGGTTCGATCCTCGAAGCCTGGGACAATCTTCGCGAAGGCGAGCAAATGTCGAACCTCGCCGACGCCGCTAAATGCCGCTCCGAGTCTGACTGGCTCGTCGGCCTCAACTCCACTCGTGCCTTCACCTGCTTCCGCTCACGTCACGGCGGATTCAACATCACAGCTGCAGGCCGTGTGCAGACCCCGACCCTCGCCATCCTCGCCAAACGCGAACGCGAAATCGCCGCATTCAACCCAGAAGATTACTGGGAGGTTCACGCCGAGTTCGGCGTCGCCAATGGCGAATACCCAGGCAAATGGATCGACGTCGACTTCAAGAAAAACAAACAGCAGCCACATGGCCGCGCCGAGCGTGTTTGGGATAAAGCTACCGCCGAGAAGATCCACCAGCGCTGCGAAGGCAAAGCTGGCACAGTCACCGAAGAGACTAAGCCGACTAAACAGATCGCGCCGCAGCTCTACGACCTCACCACCCTTCAGCGTGAAGCCCCCTTCACCGCCAAGAATACACTCGGGTTGGCACAAGCACTGTACGAGCGTCACAAGATGCTCACCTATCCGAGAACCGACTCTCGCTACTTGCCGGAAGACTACATGAGCAAGGTTTTCGAGACCTTTCGCGACCTCGCCAAATCCGGACACCCAGCTGCTAAATGGGCCATCGATGCGATCGAGAATGACCGTGTGCAGTTTTCCAAGCGCGTGTTCAACAACGCCAAGGTCTCGGATCACTTTGCGATCATCCCAACTGGCCGCGTCGTCAAACTCAACGAGCAGGAATCGAAGCTCTACGATATGGTCCTCAAACGCTTCATCGCGGTGTTCTTCCCGCATGCTGAATTCGAAGTCACCAAGCGCCTAACCACGATCAACCACGGCGACGAAAAAGACACTTTCCTGACCAATGGTAAAACACTGGTCAAGCCAGGTTACCTCGCCGTCTATGGCCGCGTGGCAGGCGTTGCTGCAGAGAAGGACGAGCTCGTCGCCGTCGCTCAAGGCGAAGACGCGCAGACCGAAGCGATCGACGTATTGGACAAAGAAACCAAGCCGCCGGCCCGCTATACGGAATCTACCCTCCTCGCAGCGATGGAAGGTGCAGGTAAACTGATTCTTGACGACGACGAACTGCGCGAAGCCATGTCCGAGCGTGGCCTCGGCACACCCGCCACACGTGCCGCCACAATTGAAGGCTTGCTCCGCCAGAAATACATCGCCCGCGACGGCCGCGAACTCAACGTCAGCGGCAAAGGCCTGCGCCTGATCGAGCTCTGCGAGGAGATGCATATTGAGCAGCTCGCCTCGCCCTCCATGACTGGCGACTGGGAAGCGAAGCTCAACAAGATGGAGCGCGGCGAGATTAAGCGCGACGACTTCATGCAAGAGATCGCCACCTTCACCGAAGACGTGGTCAGCAAAGCCCGCGCCCACATGGAGATGCTGGTCAGCCGCACCTTCCCTGATTTGGAATGCGCTTGCCCAGCCTGTGGCACCGAACGCCTCAAACAAACCGACGCCACTTACGAGTGTCGCGAAGAAGCATGCGACTTCCGCATCTCAAAGCACATCGCTGGTCGCTCACTCAGCGAAACCGAAGCAGTCCAACTACTCACGACCAAGGCACTGCCCGAAATGGAAGGCTTCGTGTCTCGCTTTAACAAACCATTCAGCGCCGCACTGGAGCTGGTGCGCAACGTCACCAAGACGGGCAAAATCGGCAAGTGGAAGACCAACTTCGTATTCGACGACGACCTCGACTCAGCGGATGAGTTGACCGACGATCAATTACTTAAAACAGTCACGTTACAAAACGGACTCGAAGCTAAATTCTACGGCACCGACAAGGCTTACCATGTACCCGAGTTTAAACCAAAGGATTCACCCGACGGCTTCCGTCTCGGCAAGGTCATCCTGCAGAAAGAGCTCGATCCCGAGGCGGTCGAACAACTATTCACCGAAGGTAAGACACCACTGCTCGACGGCTTCATCTCGAAGCGCACCAAACGCCCCTTTAAAGCCCACCTCACCCTCGACTTTGAAAATGGCAAGATCGGCTTTGAATTCGCACCACGCCCAGTGAAGAAGGCAGCTAAAAAGAAAGCGAAGAAGAGTTGATAGTTGTAGGTTGTCAGTTGAGCGTTCTTAAAAATTGCACCCAACCAACAACGTCCAACCAACAACGTCCCACGTCCAACGTTCAACATTTCCATGAAACCAACAGTTAAACCAACACGTCCGTATTTCTCATCTGGCCCGTGCTCCAAGCGTCCCGGTTGGTCGCTCGAAGCCCTTAACGAAGCACTCGTCGGTCGCTCCCACCGCGCAAAGCCTGCCAAGGCGCGCATTCAAGAAGTCATCGACAAGTCCGCCTCCATCCTTGGTCTACCTGAAGGCTATGTTTGCGGCATCGTGCCTGCATCCGATACTGGGGCAGTTGAAATGGCAATGTGGTCACTCCTCGGCGCACGTGGCGTTGAAATGTGCGCATGGGAATCGTTTGGCTCGGGTTGGGTCACTGACGTCGTCAAGCAACTCAAGCTCGACAACATCACCAAGCACGAGGCCGACTACGGCCTGCTGCCCGACTTCTCCAAGGTTAACTTTAGCAACGACGTAGTCTTCACTTACAACGGCACCACTTCCGGCGTAAAGGTGCCGAATCTCGACTGGATCCCCGACGACCGCCAAGGCCTGACGATTTGTGACGCGACCTCTGCAGTATTCGCGATGGACATCGATTTCGAGAAACTCGACGTGGTCACATGGTCGTGGCAAAAAGTCATGGGCGGCGAAGGTGCGCACGGCATGATCGTGCTCAGCCCACGAGCGATCGAACGCCTCGAAAGCTACACACCCGCATGGCCACTACCAAAAATCTTCCGCATGACTAGCGGCGGCAAGCTGATCAAAGGCATCTTCAGCGGTGCGACCATCAACACCGTCTCGATGCTGTGCATCGAAGACGCAGTCGACGGCCTGCGCTGGGCAGAAAGCATTGGCGGCCTGCCCGTACTGATCGAGCGCTCCGAAGCGAACCTCCAAGCGATTGCCGATTGGGTCGCCAAAACCGACTGGATTGAATTCCTCGCCGAAGACCCAGCCACCATTTCCAACACCTCGATCTGCCTGAAGATCACTGCGGATTGGTATCAAGCCCTGCCCGCCGACGAGCAATCAGCCAAGGCTAAGCAGCTCGTCAGCATGCTCGACAAAGAAGACGTCGGCTACGACTTCGGCAGTTACCGCGACGCACCCGACGGCCTCCGCATCTGGGGTGGCGCAACCGTCGACACCGCAGATATCGAAGCACTACTGCCATGGCTCGACTGGGCCTTCGCAGAGATCCAAGGCTAAAGCGTCGTTGGCGCTAACGTTGACGGAGGTCTGCCGTAGATGGCGAAGCAACATCAAACGCTCAACTTTGAACGCCGAATCACTTAAATCAAAAAGACGCTCCATACGGAGCGTCTTTTTTTGTGTCTAAGGAGCGACGGCGCGCCCTCATTGGCATCAACGTGGGCTCAACGTGGGCGAGTCGCCCACACTGCCACCTCTTAGCCCGAATCGGGCGCTTGCTTAATTCCCAAAGAAGGAATTCAACAAGTCCAAGCCCATCTCAATGTCGTCGCGGCGGCGCTCTTGCTTAGATTTTTTTTGTGGCGCTTCTGATTCAGCTGCGGTGCCGCCAGTGCCCTCGGCCTGAGGTACAAGTTCGGTCGACAGTGGCTGACTCGGATCAGCTTCCGCTGACTCGGATTTTAACTTATTCGAGGTCGAGAACGCTCCCTTCGCCGCATCATTAAGAATATCCATCAATTCCCCAGTATCTGGATCGGCTAAACTACCAGTAATTTGAATGTCCCGATTCCAACGCCTAAAGCCGTCTTCGGCAGCGCTGGGCTGCAGCAATTCTAGCGTTTCTAAAGACTCAGTCAGACGGCCCTTTGCTCCGAGTGTCAGAGTCAAATCCAACGGTTGATCCATCACCTCGCGCAAACCGCTCGCGCCCACCGAGCCGGACGCATCGATCAAAACACTGTCTCCCGTCAATCGCAACTGCGGGATCATCACTCGCTTGTCCGCGCCGCGCGTGAGTTCGAAGACAAAACGATCAAAGCGAATATCCTTAAAATACGGAATGGTGCGCGACAGCGCCGTAATCCCTGGGCGATCCAGACTCTGCCCTAGCAGTCCCGCAAGACCTAGACCGAGTTGCTGGCGCTGATCCATTTCAAACGCCGTCAGCACGCCCTCCTCAGCGCTAATTTTGAGGGTTGCCGTGGAATCTTCAACCGCTGCATCTAAGGATTCGCCGACGCCCGTCAGCTGAAACACGCCGTCGAATCGCCCTTGCACGGGGGCGCTCTGATGGCGTTTAACGAAAAACGCGGGATCTACATCTGCGAAACGAATGTCCGCAGTGAGACTGTAAGGCTTTGCCTGCGACGAGGCATACAAGACCGTACTACTGCCCTGCAACTCGCCCTCGCCGATCTTAGCTGAAATTGGAGCCACCATCAACTTCGGCTCAGAAACGACTGCCTTGAGCGCAATCGCCTCAATCACCTGTCCCGCCTCGAGGCGAAATTCGTCGATACTGATCGTGGCACGACCATCCAGCATCGCCCATACAGGCGGTACGGCTACCGACACATCAACTCCAGCGTCGCGAGCCGTCTGAGGCTGCTCTGTGCCCCGCACAGCACTCGGGCGTGATAACGTCGGCGTTGCAACGGCCGGCTGCGCTCTCGGCGTAAAGGCTGCGCTTAGAATCGAGAGGTCCTCTTGAGTCACACGTGGCCCCGATACCGCTGCGGAAAAAGTCATCGGTGCTTGGCTCGGGTTCACCTCAGCTACGAGTTGCAGGCTCGTTGAAGGGCGGCGTGTTGGCCCCGCGAGAAGATCTGCCCCAATTGCCCATTCGCCGAGCTTTGATGTCGGTTTCACCGCTAACGCGAGGGCATAGTCCTTCGCCACGCTCGGCATACTACGCGCACGTAGGCCCTTGACCTGCGCTTGCAGCTGTAGCGGCTCATCGGCAGAGGCATCGACGGTCACATTCAGTGATAGCTGACCACTAACGATTGAAGCAGTGCTCGCCAGGGCGGGCAACTGGAAGACTTCCTGCAGCCCGATTTGTAACTTCGCCTGCGACTGAATGCCTGCAAAAGGATTGGCCGCATCACGTGTCGCATCCAACTGAATCACACCACTAGAGCTGCCTTGGATGAAAGAGCCGTATTTATCCGCAACACTTAGCGAGTTGAGCGAATACTTCAAAGACTGATCCGCGCTTAACTGCAATTCTGGGGTGAGCATCACGACGACATCCTGAACCAACGGCGCACCTGCCTCTGTCACAGTCAACGGCCCGAGCTGTAGCGGCTCGGTAAAGGCCAACACAAAGGCTCCATCCGCTGCACCTGCTACTGACAATGCGAGCGACACGGGTACCTGCGATTGGACTTGTACCCCATCTGACAACCATGGATTGAGCCATTCGAGCTGCAGCGCTGTGATCGTGATATCCAATAACTCGCCCGACATATCCGCTTCGCCGCCAAATACCAAGCTGCGCTTCAAGTCTAGTGCCAATAGCTCGGTACTCGCAGCAGACGCGTTCAAATTCGCCGCGCTGAGCGTCATCGCCTCGCCGTCAGTCGATGCCACTGCATTGCCAGTGACTTGCAATCTACCCAGTATTGCCAACTCAGGAGCGATCACCTGCGGTTTCGGCAGGTCGGCATTGAAGTTCACTGAAACAGTTGCCTCACCCGCAGCGTCATCGACCTCCAGCGCCAATGCCGACTGCACTGAGATCAACTGCTGCCCTTGGGCATCCGCGCCCAATGTCTTCAACTCAAGTTGCAGCGACTCAAAGCCACCTTCGGCTTTCTGCTTGAAACTCAGCGTCGCAGTTGAATCAAAGACTTTCAAGCCAGACGGCAGTGGCACATCCGTCAGCAATTGTAGCGACGCATCGATTTTAGAAGACTCGCCGGGGCGAATTGCCGGCGAATCGACTCGCAGCACGTACATCGATCCCTGCCCGTCATGAATCTCACCTTCAAAGTCGATTCCGTCAATATCGAGCAACCATTCAAAATGCCCCAATGCGTTCAGCACTTCCATCGGATTCGTCGATGCTTCTGGTTCGGTAGCAGCTGGCGTCGAAGCTGCCGTCTCAACGCGAGGCTCACGCCCTGCCGTTGATGGACTAGCAGCAACAGTCGGCTCAGTCACCGTCGGAAGATCCACACGCAGCCCCTCGACTTGCAACACACCCATTTTGATTGTCTGATCAAACACGGCCGCTAGCGGTTCAAATGCGGTATCAACTGTGCCGACTTCCACCCGCGTGCCATCCTCAAGCATCAGGATCAAGCCCGAGAGCGTCACCTGCCCCGTGGTCACATGGATCGACTCGATCGAACTGCCTGCAGGTAATTGTCTCTCGACCAGACTTTTTTGGAAGCCAGCATTGGTCAGTATAAAATACCCGCCGACACAGGCGATCAAGAGCAGCACAAAGAGAACAGCAAATATTCGAAACAAGGTTTTCATAGATAGATAGGTCAGAACCGTGACAAGCTATGAGTAAACCGTTTGCTGGCAAGGTTGCTAAATGCAAAAACCGACTTACTTGGTAGCACGGCGGCAAAGTCGTTGTGAACGTCCTTAAGGCTTAACACTGACATCGCCAGCGCTTTACAGGTTCCTGCTGAATTCGCCCAAGTTACCATCATCCTCCTCCCACTCGTCGACCCAAGACGCAAAAAAAGCCGCCCCAATCGGGACGGCCTGTTTAAAAATATCTGCGAAACGCTTATTTGCGCTTAGCTTCGACCAAGCGTTTTTCTTTAACTTGATTAGCAGCCTTACCGATACGGTCGCGCATGTAATACATACGAGCACGCATCGTGATGGACTCACGATCGATCTCGATCTTCTCGATCGATGGGCTGTGAACCGGGAATACTTTTTCAACACCCACACCAGATGCGATACGACGCACAGTGAAAGTCTCTTGGAGACTGCCGCCCTTGCGAGCGATGACGATACCAGCAAAAATCTGGATACGTGTCTTGTCACCTTCAGAAACCTTGAGGTGGACGCGAACGCCATCGCCGACTTTAAAGTCTGCGCGGTCGCTCGTAAGTTGATCTTTAGTGATGTCTTCTAGGATTGCTTGGCTCATTGCTGGAATTCTCCGTTTGGTAAAATATCTGGTCTTAGTTGCTGGGTCTTTTCGATCTGCTGTTCACGCCGCCATTTCGCAATAGCAGCATGATCCCCAGACAATAAAACATCTGGCACACCCATACCGCGAAACTCCGCAGGACGGGTGTATTGAGGAAAGCCGAGGAAGTTGGTCATAAAGGATTCCTCCGTCAAGGATTTTTCGTCACCTAAAAACCCGGGCACAAATCGGCTGATACAGTCGATCATCACTGCCGCTGCCAAGGTACCGTTGGTCAGCACATAATCCCCAATACTCACTTCTCGGTCGATCAAATCGTCGCGAACGCGTTGATCCACCCCTTCATAATGACCGCTCAGTATAATAAGGTGTTTTTCCTGGACCAACTCACGAGCCAATTGACTGGTCAGCGGCTCGCCGTCTGGTGCCATATAAACAACCGTGGTCTCTGGGCGACGCATCGAATCGACCGCCGCGTAGATCGGCTCTGGCTTCATCACCATCCCCGCTCCGCCACCAAAGGGCATCTCGTCGGTCTTGCGGTGCTTATCCGTCGTCCAATCACGTAGTTGGTGAGCTTCTGCGCGAATGAGGCCATTGCGCTGCCCACGTCCCAACATACTGGACGATAAAAAACCCTCCACCATTTCTGGGAAGAGGGTTAAAATATCAAACTCGATGTGCATGGTGCAATCGGTCAGTTGCCCTGAAAGATCAGGGGTGGACCAGCTTATGCTTCAGCTTTAGTTTCTTCAGCCGCAGGCGCTTCAGTCTTAGCTTCGGCTGCTTTAGCCTTAGGAGCTGCTTTAGCTTTAGGAGCTGCTTTAGCCTTAGGAGCTGCTTTAGCTTTAGGAGCTTCAGTCTTCACTTCAGCTGCAGGAGCTTCAGTCTTAGGAGCTTCAGTCTTAGGAGCTTCAGTCTTCACTTCAGCTGCTTCAGCCGCAGCAGTTTCGCGGCGAGCCTTACGGATCAAGCTTGCAGCTGTGTCTGTAGGCTTCGCGCCAACAGATTTCCAATAATCAATACGGTCAACCTTCAAGTTGAGTTCATCAGTCGCACGTTTAGCTTGTGGCTCGTAAGTGCCGAGCACTTCGACAAAACGACCATCACGACGAGCAGTAGCTTCGGTGACGACTAGACGATAAAAGGGACGGTGGCTAGCACCGTGGCGTTGGAGGCGGATTTTGAGAGCCATATATTGTTATTGGTTTTGAGATTTCAGGGCTAGGAGCCGGAAGTTGTGAAGAGCGAGGAAAAAACGGGCTACAATGCCCCCTGTCAAGCGCGTAGACTACAGAATCGAAAGGAATCGAGTGAAGTCGGGCTAATTAGGGCGCACCACATCAGGTGAATCCGTCCATGGCAGCGGGAAAGCGCTCTTTTGCCAGTCTTTACGAATCTCGCCGATTTTCGCAAACTCGCCCTCTTCGCCTTCCATCATTTTACCCGAAAACTGATAACGCGTCTCATCGCCAGTCATACGCACCACACTTTTACCACTATAAGCATGTAGTGTGCGCGGCGTAGAATAATCGATCTGACGGATTTTGGACATGTATAGCAGGAGTGAGAAGAAAGCAGTCAGACAGAGATCTGCCGCAGATAGCGAAGCAAGTCAGTAAAGAATTTTACCCATAATTTTAATCCGACTCTGCATCTTCATCCGACATACGCATTAACAGTTTGCGTTTCCTCCGCTTCCGATTTCGATGCGAGACATGTCAAAAATTATTTTTCAAAAATCTGGCGTCGAACTGAACTGGACCGGCGACGAAGAAAGTATCCTCGAATTCGCTGAGAGCAACGACCTCGATCTCGATTACGGTTGTCGCATGGGTAACTGTACCGCCTGCCAGCAAAAAGTAGTCTCCGGCGCAGTCGAATACCCAATGGGCCACTCAGGTGAGCCCGAAGAAGGTAACGCCCTGCTCTGCTGCTGCGCCCCCAAAGGCGACAGCGATCTGGTGATCGACGCCTAGTCCTTGACCACTTCGATTCGCTCGAAGCTGGTAGCCAAGCCAGTCGCTGCGTCGATGTCGATCAGGCAGCCGCAGATCCGAATATCGTCTTCGGCCACCGGAAAACGCCGCTTCATGCCGTCCAGAAAACTTGCCACCACTGGGCCAACGTCACGGCCCAGTACGGAATGATACGGCCCGCACATACCTGCATCGCTTAAGAACGCCGTGCCTTGCGGTAACACGCGGCCATCTGCAGTCGGCGCATGGGTATGCGTGCCGACCACTGCGGCTGCGCGGCCATCGAGATACCAGCCCAGTGCTATTTTCTCCGAAGTCGCCTCCATGTGCGCCTCCACAAAGACCGCGTCACACTGATCCTTGAGCTCGGCAAGCAGCGCATCCGCCATTTTAAATGGGCAACTTGACTTTAATGTCAGGTAGTTACGTCCCAGCACGGTTAAAATCGCCAATCGAAAACCGTCCTTCTCGATGATCAAGTGGGTGCGACCGGGATTCTGCTCTGGTAAATTAGCGGGGCGACAGACTTGCTCCAGCCCATCGATCTCATTCTCAAAATTCTTCTGATCCCAGACGTGATCGCCCAGTGTGATGGCATCGACTCCAGCTGCGATCAGCGCCACTGCGATTTTTTTTGTAATGCCAGCGCCGCCCGCAGCATTCTCGGCATTCGCGATTACCAGATCCGCGCCAAGCTCCGCTTTGAGTGAAGCCACACGCTCAGCCACAAAGGTGCGCCCCGGACGCCCCACGATATCTCCTAAAAACAAAACTTTTGGCATATAACTGAAATTGAAAAGAAACAGCGCCCCCCGCAAGGCTCTTCCGTGCTTGATTTGAGCGCTTTTTACTGTCTTTGTCCTTCACTTTTCCAGAGGGCGTAGCTTCCCGCACTTAAAGAACACAACAAAACCTCACAGAATAATGAAAACCGATACCGCAATCGATTCTCCCGAACAGGATGAAATTGGCCCTGAAATGAAGGGTGCTGATGCCTTAGTCGTCGCTCTTGAGCGCGAGGGAGTGGACGTGGTGTTTGCCTATCCAGGTGGTGCGTCGATGGAGCTTCACCAAGCACTCACCAAGAGCAAAAAGATCCGCACGATCCTGCCTCGCATGGAGCAAGGCGGCGGATTCATGGCACACGGCTATGCGCGCGCCAAGGGCGAAGCCTCAGTCTGTATGGCCACCAGCGGCCCCGGCGCGACGAATCTGGTGACTTGCATCGCAGATGCCTACATGGACAGCATTCCCCTGATCGCGATCACGGGACAAGTTTACCAACAGTTTATCGGCAAGACAGCTTTCCAGGAAACTGACTTCTTCGGCATGACTCTGCCGATCGTGAAGCATAGCTTCCTAGTATTAGACAAAGAAGACCTGCCACGCGTCGTCAAAGAAGCTTTCCATATCGCGACCACCGGCCGTCCAGGGCCAGTGGTGATCGACATCCCCAAAGATGTGCAACAAGCGATTTTCAAGCCAACTTTCCCGGCGAAAGTCAACCTCCCCGGCTACCAAATCGATGCGATCAAGCCACAAGCGACTGATGAAGAACTGATCAACGTCCTCGATTTGATCGGCAAAGCGGAGCGCCCAGTACTTTACATCGGCGGTGGCATCGTCTCGGCCGAAGCACACCTCGAGCTGCGTGAATTTGCCGAGCTGACCGGAATCCCCGTGGCATCGACTCTCATGGGGCTTGGTGCATTCGACGCTGAGCACCCACAATCACTCTACTGGTTCGGGATGCACGGCACAGTTGCTGGCAACTGGGCGGTTTGCGATAGCGACATTCTCATTTGCACAGGTGCTCGTTTTGACGACCGCATCACTGGCCTTGTTTCGAAATTTGCTCCCGATTCCGAGATCGTCCATATCGATATCGACGTATCCGAGCATAATAAGAACAAGCGCGTGAAGCATGCGATTCATTCCGACATTAAATATGCGCTGACTCGACTGATCGAACTCTGCAAGGCTGGCAAACTCAACAAGCCTGACATCAGCGCTTGGATGAAGACCATCAACGAGTGGAAAGAACAATACCCATTCAGCTACGACAAGAGCGGTCACATTTCTCAACAAGAAGCGATCGAAGCACTTTACGAAGAAACCAAGGGCGATGCGATCATCACCACCGGCGTTGGCCAACACCAAATGTGGGCCGCACAATTCTTCAAATTTCGTGAGCCACGCACTTATATTAGCTCGCTTGGCCTGGGTACGATGGGCTTTGGCCTGCCAGCCGCAATCGGTGCCAAAGTTGCCTTTCCAGATAAGCTCGTAGTCAACATCGACGGTGATGGTTGCTTCCTCATGAACGTGCAGGAGCTTGCCACCTCAGCGATCGAGAAGATCAACGCCAAGACCATGATCCTCAACAATCAACACCTCGGTATGGTGGTGCAGTGGGAAGACTTGCTGTATGAAAGTGTTCGTGGCCAGACGGTCCTGTGTGACAAGGACAACATTGGTGGCCCCGACAACATTGAAGCGATCTACCCGGACTTCGTTACCATTGCCAAGGGCTTCGGCGTTGCTGGAAAACGCGTCGTGAAACGCGAAGATCTACGCGGCGCGATTCAGGAAATGATTGCCCACGACGGTCCTTACCTTCTTGAAATTATTGTGCCATACAGCGAACACGTTCTACCGATGATCAAACAAGGCCTCGGCGCGAAGGAAATCCTGATCAAGCAAGACGCGTAATACACCTGATTCTCTTTTCTCAAAACGGGCACTTCATAATGAGGCGCCCGTTTTTTGTGCGCACACAGGGCGACTGCTGTGGGTATTATACCATTTCTGAGAACCACGGAACCAAGCTAGATCTGTGGGGGGAAACGCTCCGTCGTTTCCCCCTAATCTAAATAGAGCCTGATACTACGCCCGGAAATGACGGAGCATTTCCCTCCAGCATTCAAGCGCCCTAGCAAAAAAACGAAACAAATCAACGGAGTTTCAGCGTAGCCAATCCAGCCATTGCGAAAATCAGAGAGAGAATCCAAAAGCGAATCACAACCTTGTTCTCGTGCCAGCCTTTGAGCTCAAAGTGATGGTGGATCGGTGACATTCTGAAAATACGCTTCTTGCGCAATTTGAAAGAACCGACTTGCAGGATCACCGAACCCGCCTCCATCACAAAAATACCACCGACGATGATCAGAGTCAGCGGTTGATGCACCATAAAGGCAATCATCCCGATCAGGCCGCCAAGCGCCAGCGATCCAGTGTCACCCATAAAGACTTCTGCCGGATGTGAATTATACCAGAGAAACGCGAGACTGGCACCGAGCAACGCCGAACAGACCACGGCCAATTCACCCGCACCTGGGATGTAACTGATAAACAAATAATCCGCGATAATCGTATTACCCGCCGCGTAGGCCATAATCGCAAACGCCATGGCAGCCGTCACCGTGCAACCAATCGCGAGCCCATCGACCCCATCGGTGAGGTTAATCGCATTACTCGATCCTGCGAGAATCAGAAACAGAAACGGTGCCAAGAAGAATAGCGACATCTGCGACCACAACACCTCCTTATAAAACGGCACCCACAACTCGCGCATACGCTCGGCAGACTCAGGACACGTCAACAACAGTAGCAGCGCCACGCCAGTGAGCAGCGCCTGCCCCGCCAGCTTCCAACGACCGGAAAGTCCATCGCTGTTTTTCTTCACGACTTTTAAATAGTCATCCAGGAAACCGAGCACCGTCAGGCCAAGATAGACCAGCAGCCCAGTATACACATACACGTTCGGCCGTGCCCACAGCACCGCACTGACGATCACAGAAACACAAATCATCAATCCACCCATTGTCGGCGTTTGCGATTTCGAGGCATGCAACTCCGCCAACTCACCCACTTCATCTTTGGTGCGCAGCGACTGTTTTGCACTCAACGCGCGAAGCTTAGCAAACAACCAAGGCCCAATAATAAAGCCGATGCTCATCGCAGTCAGTCCAGCAAATGCAGCACGCAAAGTAATATAACGAAAAAGACGGAGCGGCCCAAAGTAGGCTTCAAAATCGGCGAGGTAACTGAGCATTCTAGTTAGTGAGAGTGGTAGTGAAAGTGAGAGTGGTAAATCTGAGACAACCGAGCTAGCGCAATTCCATCGGTAAAAGTTTTTCGAGCGCATAGGAACGACTACCCTTCAGAAAGAGCGCCCCCGCAAAATCAGCAACGACAGATTTTATTTTTTCGACGTCTGTGGAGCAGTTAATCTGTGCGTGTTCTGCCCCGACCTCAATCGCACCGTCCGTATATGCCTGCGTGAGTGTATCTGCCCCAACGAACAGCACCCGATCCTCAGAGCGCAACCGCAGCTGCCGCCCGACTGCTCGATGCAATGCGACCGACTCTGCACCCAGCTCATTCATCGCGCCAAGCACATAGCAACGTGCCTGCTCGGATTCCGTAGCCCGACAAAATGCCGCAAGCGCATCCCTCATCGACGCTGGATTGGCATTATAACAATCGACATAAAAAGTCTGCGCACCCTGCGTTGCAATACGTCCCCGATTTGAGGACGGCAGCCATAGCGCAATGCGCTCACGAATCGCAGCATCCGAAATACCGAGTTCACGGGCCGCAATAATCGCCAAAGCGGCATTCACACATATCCCTTCGCTCGGACTTGCAATTTGAAAGCGCGCAACGGTTGTCCCCGCGCTTAAATGCAAGCTACTATGCCCCGTTCCCGCAATATTTAGACGGTAACGAATCACACGAGACGCTTGCGACGACACCTGCTCACCTTCGGCGGCAAGCACCAGCGCCCGCTCCGCACAGGCTGCAAACGCCGCATACTGAAAGACTGAGTTAGGTAAGACTACTGGCGCATTGGCTCGCGAACGCAGCGCCAGCTCGGCCTTCTCAGCAGCTACCTGTTCCAGCGAACCAAGCAGCTCTAAATGTGCGGACGCAATATTGGTTACAACGCTCAAGTCTGGCTCAATCATCGTGCCCAACTCAGCCATCTCACCAGGTTGATTAATACCTGCCTCAATCACTGCGAAATCATGCTGATCAGAATCGAGACCAAACAACGTCATCGGCACGCCGATGCGGTTATTCCAATTACCAGCCGTCGCATGTGTGCGGCTCTCGCCCAATAACACGCGCAACATCTCCTTAGTGGAAGTCTTCCCGCAACTTCCAGTAATACCAATAACAGGGCCATCGAAACGTTGACGCACACCGGCACCGATTGCTCCCATAGCGACCAGTGAGTCATCGACCATTAATTGAGGCAGCGACACGGACTGAGGATGCTCCACTAATAAAGCCCCTGCCCCCAGCTCAATCGCCTGCGCGGTAAATTCATGACCGTCGCGCGCGCCGCCACTTAAGGCGACAAAGCACTCGCCCGACTTCAGTTGCCGTGCGTCAAAACAGAACCCTGTAATTGCCTCCGGCAATTCATTTTTCTGCCAAACACCGTTTGACCACAGCGCAATATCTTGAGGATCGAAGTGTGTCATAGTGATCCCCCGCAATGGCCTAAGATTGGAGGGCAATGCTCCGTCATTGCCACACATATGCTTCGGCCACTCTGAGCAATGGAAACGACGCAGCGCTTCCCTGCAGAATCACTACTGGCAATGACTGAAGCGACCAGTGCCACACTAGGCCTCCTTAGTATTAAGTGCTTTTAGACGAATCAATTCACCCGCGACTTGGCGGTCGTCAAACGGAATGACGGTGCCATCGAACTCTTGAAAAGTCTCATGGCCCTTGCCTGCGATCAGCACACAATCCTCCGGACCTGCGACGTCCAATGCTAACGAAATCGCGCGTTTACGGTCATTGATAAACATCACGCGTTGCGCGACATCTGGCGTGCAAGCCTCACGCATATCTTCAAATATTTGCTCAACTGATTCAGAACGTGGATTATCCGAAGTCGCGAACACAGTCGTCGCACCATCCAATGCTGCACGTAGCATCGGCGCACGCTTGCTACGATCACGATCACCGCCGCAACCGCACACGATGATCAATTTACCTGGAGTGATCTCCTGCAGCATTTCGCAAGCATTCTTCAATGCATCATCCGTATGTGCATAATCGACGAGCACGTTAAATCCTTGGCCTGCATCGATGCGCTCCATGCGTCCAGGAACTCCAGGAAAGCTGGGCAACTCATGCAGTAACGCGGAGATATCGTATCCCTTTGCGCGACCGACCGCGAGTGCGGCAAGTAAGTTACTCACATTGTAACGACCCAGCAAAGGTGACACGACTACAGCCCGACCTTCAGGCCAGATCAAATCAAATTCCGTGCGATCTGCGAAGAGCTGCACATTTTCAGCGCGTATCATAGCGTCCCCATTGAGCCCAAAAGTCACCGCAGGTAAACCACCAGGCAACTCCCCGTGCAAACGCTTACCATACGGGCAATCGACATTGATCACTGCAGCCTTCGGCGCGTTACCAGTCGCTCCCGTAAAGAGACCTCTCTTCGCTTCATAGTAGGCCTCCATCGTCTTATGATAATCGATGTGATCTTGGGTTAAATTCAAAAATACCGCGATTTCTAGATTGAGCCCGTGCACACGCTTTTGATCAATCCCGTGCGAGCTGATTTCCATTACAGCTTCTTCGCAACCGTTGTCCACCATCTGACTGAGCAACGCATACACATCGACCGACTCGGGAGTGGTCTTAAAAGAAGGCAGTGTACGCTTGCCCAGATCATAACGAACTGTGCCCAGCAAACCGACTGAATCATGACCACCGAGTAAATGCTGTGTAAGCATCGACACTGTCGTCTTACCATTGGTGCCAGTGATGCCTGCGATACGAAGCGTCTCATCGGGATTGCCATAGAAACGGCGTGACACTAACGCGAGTGTTTCGCGCACATCTTTGACCTGAATAAAATCGACAGGGAAATGCGCACCTAAATCTTGCTCAGTAACGATCGTCACCGCTCCACGATCCACCGCTTCTTCGACATAGAAATTACCATCCGTGCGCAGACCACCGATCGCAAAAAATAGTGCGCCGGGAACGACGCGTCGGCTATCAGTAATCAAGCAAGTCACTGCGCGATCACCGTCGCCCTTGCGAGCGACTAGTTCGATACCTTCGATGAGTTCATGGACACTAGGGTTCATAGGAAAGCGACGACCACTGTTTACTTGCTGGGCGCTGGAAGTTCGAGAGTAACTCTGGCGAGAGCTAACTGAAGAGAGCAGCGTGCTAATTTGAAATTCGGCGAGACCGATCATATCGAGAGTGTTCTAAAGCGAGGAATGATGCATCCGGCTTGACTGGCCGAATACCTAAATAAGCGATACAGGCTTCCGCAATATTGCGAAAGGCTGGCGCAGAAACGGTGCCCCCATAGCCAACACCCTTCGACTGAGGATCATCCACCACAACGGTGATGACCAAAGCAGGTGTATCGGCAGGGAAAAAACCGCTAAAAGAAGCCACGTGATGTTGGCGAGAGTATTGACCATTGATGATCTTCTGAGTGGTGCCAGTTTTACCAGCGACAGCATAATTGTCGATAAAGGCTCTACGGGCAGTGCCCTCTTTACCGACCACATCGACCAACATATCGGCAACTACTTTAGCCACTTCAGTGGACACCACACGACGCTTGGCTTTGGGCGAAAAGCGAACCACATCGTTGCCATCGGTATCAAAAACACGTTGCGCAATCAACGGTTCCATTAGCACACCCTTATTTGCAATCACCGACATCGCACCATGGATCTGCATCGGCGTGGCACTTACGGCATGGCCCATCGGTAAACGTGTGATCGTCAGACCGTCCCAGTTCTTAACGGGATGCAATGTACCAGACACTTCGCCACCCAAATCGAAACCAGTCTTTTCACCAAAGCCGAAGGCCTGCGCGTAGTCGTGCAAACGATCTTCACCTAATATCATTCCAAGGTGTGCTGCGCCACGATTACTCGATTTTACAACGATATCGTGCATCGAAAGAGACTCATACGTATGGTGATCACCTGGAAGTTTGAGCGAACGGCCCTTGTAGCTAACACGCGCGAGGCCGGTTTGAAATATATCTGCAGGATCGACAATTCCTTCATTCAAGGCTGCGGCAGCAGGTACGATCTTGAAAGTTGAGCCTGGCTCAATCAAATCGGTCAGTGCCCGATTGCGCTGCGAATCGATCGGATATTTTTTGGTATTGAAAAATTCGTTTGGATCGTAGGTCGGATAATTCGCCATCGCTAACACGGCACCAGTCGATGGTTCACTCACGATGATACTGACACTCTGTGGATCGAATTCCGCAGCCAAACGAGCAATCTCTTTTTCGACAATGTGCTGCACCATGAGATCCACGCTGAGTGCCACATTCAAGCCATCTGCAGGATCCACTTCACGCTCACGAAACTGAGCCATTTCGCGACGACGACCATCGCGCTCAGTTTCGCGCCAGCCATCTTGGCCGCGCAAATAATAATCAAAGAAGCGTTCGGCTCCAGTCACTGGAGTTTCTTCGTGATTCACATAGCCCAAGACATGCGCAGCCAGTTGTCCACTGGGATATGTGCGGCTGTATTTGCGATTTCCATACACCCCCTTGATGCCCAATTCACAAACTGAGTCGTAAGTATCTTCGTCCAGCCCTTTGGCCAGGTACGCCCATTTGATAAGACTCACTTCTTTAGCACGCGCAGAGCCTTTGCGCGTCTTCGTATTGATCGTTTTTTCAATCTTCGCCAACGGCTGACCGATCAATGCGGCGAGCGCTGGCAACTTGTCGTTATCTTCCTCACGAACAGACTGCGGGTCAACGCCGAGATCGATTCTAGTATGCGTGGTCGCAAGTAAATTACCTCGATTATCCACAACGTTACCACGACGCGCTTCGACTACTTGCACCACCTTACGATTGTTTTCAACATGCTCAAGTAGCTCTTGCTGCTCCCAGACATGCAAGTAGAACAAACGTCCGACCAAGACGCAGAACGCAAAAGCGACTGCGGTCGAAACGAGTGCTGCACGTGCAGTGGATACGAATGCTTTGCTCATAAAAAACCCTAAGCGCTGTAGTTGGGTAAGCGACTGTCTTTATAGTGCCGCGCGAGTCGGCGCATCGTACAGTTCGATGGACGCAGCGGCTCAACTTGAATGCTTTTCCTCGTACCACGAACAGAGTGAACCGGACGCTCCACAAGAGTATCCTGAGCCGCTGGCAAGAATTCGCCACCACGGTAATAATCAGACGTCACATGCATAATAAAAGGGATTCGCTGGTTAGCGTTGAGTGTTCAGGTCGAGAAATGCCAAGTCCATGGATGCTTCATAAGCCTCTGAGATTGCGTAAGCTCGGCCACTCGGGGCGTTGCTTTCGCGCACCCAGACAATTTGATTATCCAACGAAGGGCGTAGCGTGTCGGCTACTTTGCCTTGCAGCACAACTGGCTGATGCATTGTAGCAATACGCTCGTCGAGGTAACGCAGTTTACGAACGGTTTCAGCAAGCTGTGACTCAACCTGTTGGCTGCGCTTTGCAGTGCGAGAGATCTGTTGCTGCATCCAAACGATGGCAAAGCCACTACCAACAGTGATCGCGATCATCGCGATGACAAAAAAGAGACTACGGCTTCGGGCCTTTTGGGATAGGTTATTCATGGGGTAATTGTGGTTAGTCGTTGGAAAGCTTACGAATCGCGCGCATACGGGCACTGCGACTGCGTGGGTTCATTTTAATTTCTTCTTCCGTTGGCAGGATTGGCCGGGTCGAGACCATTTTTGCTTGGACAGTGCGCTCCTCGATTGGCCGGTAGTCATTGGCGTGTTCAGGGCGGCCTGCCATCTTACGGCAGAAACGTTTGACGATACGGTCTTCGAGCGAATGGAAGCTGATCGCGGCGAGTACACCACCTGGAGCCAGACGATCAAACGCCGCGGGCAGGCCACGCTCAATCGCGCTCAACTCATCATTCACCTCGATCCGAATTCCTTGGA
>Ga0115005_10001004_pt1 | contig 22231 bp, 21 predicted proteins | sample ArcOceMetagenome_FD_87163 | JGI IMG/M metagenome (GOLD analysis project Ga0115005, IMG submission 87163) | Marine eukaryotic phytoplankton communities from Arctic Ocean - Arctic Ocean - Greenland ARC118M Metagenome | ecosystem: Environmental > Aquatic > Marine > Oceanic | place: Arctic Ocean...
AGCCAAACATGGAAAGGGAGAAACGAAAAGAAGTCCACCATTTGATTGGCAGCATGTATCGCGATTTTCAGACTTGTACAAAGAACGATTTACCATTGCCATGCGAAGATCAAGATGGTGGTTAATGTACTGCTACTGCTACAAGTGACATGGAATGTTCTATAGGTACGAACAATGTCACCACGAGTGCAATTACGGTCCAATGGTCGAAACAATCTCAAAACGCGTGGCTCAAGCGAAAACGGAAAGATGTATCTCGTGATACACGTACCGGTACCACCAACAGTGACAGAGGTTAAGATAAATTTCCTCACACGCTCTGTATCCATACCGTTTCGGAAAAAAATATTAATGGCACCACTTGACTTCTTGACAGTTTCGGTTGATTGGTGATAAATGTTTTCGCACTGCGTTCATTTGAAATATTGAGTGAGTTATTTAAAAATAAAGTGAGAAATGTTCCAGTATCCTATTTTTCAGAAGTTTAGTACTGATTTATTTATCAAGTTATCACAAGTGAACCATTTTCTCCAGAAAAGAGCAGTGGAAATGCCGTATCGTCTTCACATGGTTCGTCGGTGCTGACGGTTATTTTGATACTTCAGATTTTCCCTTCTACTATGCTCAAAGACTAAGTTTCGCCTAGAGTATTTCCTATATATCAGGGTACTATGTGCGTAATACCTACAGTACAATCCTAGAAATTGAGAATCATTTGCTTCTCCAAAGAAAATTGATCACGGAAAGAAAATTCCAACCTTATCCTCTTCGAAGTCGTCCATCATCTTTTGGTTGTGGACACTTTGGAAAGCTTCAGTGCCATCAAGACCACACAGTTTGAATACTGATTCAGCTCCAGCAGGATGTTCTTCTGCAAAACTTGTCAAATCATAAACGTGCCCATGAATTGCAACCCAGCAGTCTTCTTCGGCAGAATGTTCTTTCAATGCGCTTTGTGATATTTCTTCAAGCTTTTTGGTAGCGGAGGCTTTGTTTGAAAATTTCTGGCTTGTGGCTACTATTGTTTTCCGAATTGGAATCTTTTCCCCAACTATTGTGCCATATACTGTGCATTCAAGAAGTGAGTTGCCACCTAATCTATTGTTGCCGTGCACTCCACCAGTGACTTCACCCGCAGCATGCAGTCCTGATATTGGTATTCTATGTTCGTCCAAAACGTTTCCCTCCGAGTCAATAGTGATGCCACCCATACAATAATGGAGAACAGGAGTGACACTTCCTGCGTAAAACACTTCATTATCAAGATCTTCAATAGGTGTGCCCTGGAAGGAACTCTTTCCCCATTGATCGGAACCATTGCTGGCATCCGCACGGTATTGTAACAACGTGTTTCGGAGAACTCCGGCATCTTGTCCCATCCAGTCTGCTAAAGCTTTTAATCCGTCCAATCTTGTCAGTAATCTCTTGTGTATATAATGGTCAACGTGTTTTTTGCCATCAGCAGCAGCCGACGACGAAAGAACAAGGGAGAATGTTGGAATTACATGCGCCTTATCCCATACTTTGTGTTCCTTATAATAAGCGTCATGTGACAGCATCATATCGGTAACGTAAGCTCGGTTTCCCAACTCGTTGCAAAATCTATAATAGAAAGATATATGGGTTGGTTCAATGGCACAATGAATGATTTCAAAGACAGTAAAATAAATATTCGTAGACCCACCTTTCGCCTTGTCCGTTGATCAAAAAACCACCAACTCCGCGCATCAGCTCTGCCGCTAAAACCTTATTTGGATTCGAAGGATCTGTAGGATCCACCCAACCCGTAGGGTGCACCTGGACCTTATCCATGTCAATTACACCCGCTCCAACAGTAGTTGCAAGACCGATGCCGTCACCTGTCGAAAAGCTTCCAGCTGTTGCGGGCATTTTCATCAATTCAGGCCGATACTTTGACAAATACGACTTATCTGTTCGATCAGCAGCAAATCCTCCGGTTGCCAAAATTACGTTTGGCGAATGCAGGCTGTCCACTTCCCCTTTAGAGAGGTATTCGACTTCAACACCAACAACACCTCCACTATCGTTCTTTAGCAAATTGAGCACCTTTGTATCCGTGAGGATTTGAACTTGTCTAGACTTTTCATATTCCTTGACAGCTCTCTGCATACCGTACATGACTTCAGCGCCAACCATTCCATTTTTAGGGCGATTAGTTCTTTTGTGCGCATGTCCACCAAGCTGTGCGACCAATGATAGATCGACACCCACACGTTCTTTCAACCACGTAACTGCCGCTGCACTGTTGTCCACCAGCGCTCTAATTAATTCAGGTTGAGCAGCACTTCCTGCAGATTTCATAGTGTCAGCATAGAAGCTATCAAGATAATCAGTTGTTGTACTGTTATTCGGGCAGCATGCGTTGATTCCAGAAGATGCCTTGTTTGAGTTTCCTCCAAGGCGTTGTTCCTTTTCAACGATTAGAACCTTTCCTCCTCTGTCCAAAATATTGAGCGCAGCTGCTAGACCAGCCAGGCCTGTTCCTACAACAATAGCATCCGGCTGAGAAGATCCAACTTCAGACCCGATGTTTTGCGAAAGTAAAAGGAACTTTTCCAAATTGGCCGCGTAATGCTTTGCCAAGACTAGCAATCCTTCATCGCGTTCTAGTGCTAGCTTGACTAGCTCTGCCTCACGTTCTGCATCAATCATTCCCGAGTTCGCCAACGCAGCCGTTGCGCCTATGGCAGCGTCCAATGGGTTATCAAAAGTAACAGGAGGGATGCTGGCCACACTTGGCGATATGGTAGGTACAGAATCTGGTGCAACATGCTCAGCCCAGTAGAGATTTGTGAGTTCTCTAACGTCCTTCAGTGCTTCTGACATTTTTGTAATCGTATTGATGAATGCAACAATTTCGTTTCTGCTCAATGAATTTGCAAGAAGCTCTTCATTGGTCATGAATAGAATTTTTAAAGCGGTTCCATATCCAAGCATGGCCATCTTTCCATGTAGCTTACATTGTTGGCATTGAACACAGTCCAAAATGCTACTGATATTATGGAAGACACCTTTGAAATTTTGTTGAATAGTGATAACTTCTGCATGTGGTTCAGTTGGAAATTTTGACTCGACATCTGAAATAGTTTGGTCTTGCTGACGGAACATTAGAGTCTCATCAAAAGCGGTAAACACGTCACTGCATGATTTCAATATGGAAGAATCCAGCAACCTTCGAAGTAAAATCATTGCTGTTTCATCGTCGACAATATTTCCGGTACGAATTTCATACTTGTTGAGGATGGGGTATGCCTTCTTTAGCGCTCGTAACAACACAAGGTAGGAAAAGTGAAGATTCCGAATATATTCGGGATGATCACCAAATTGCTCATAGAAATAGACAGCATACGGTTCCCAATTATCCCTTCCCTTGCGTTTATTCGGAGGATAGTAATTCTTTGCAATACTCAACGTAGTAGAAGCATGCAATCCCGACAAAAGCCGATATAAGAAACGTTCCTCGTAGCACATGGGTTGATCCACAGACCCATCCATATCAATACAGTTTTCCTCATAAATTGCATTCCAAATATGCGTCCCATTGTACCCAGTGTTTCTCTCTGGATTAAGTGTCAAATCCACCATTTTCATCCCTTCCCCTTCCTTGATATGAGCACACATGTCCAACCAAAACGTATCCGGGAGCCTCCCCTCCACAGCCTCATCTTCACACGCCTCTTCACCACTCTGAGACAAAATAACAGGATCGGTAGTCCTAGACCACATAAATGTTTTTTTCTCGGAATCAGAGTCCCATCCCATTTGCTGATTCAATGAATTGAGGGCGCTAGAGAGTATATCGAGAAGTGGTGTTGTTGAATCAGCACTTTCGTAATATTCGGTCATTTCCGCTTCAGTCAATTCACAGAGTGGTGGTGCATCCTCCTCCATTTCGTCAGCGACAGATCCCCCATCGCAGTCAATTTCCTTCTCTTGTGTTGTTGTGGTACTCAAAGATCCTTCCTGCTCCTCCCCATTTTTATTGTCAATCTCCATATTTGTGTCAGATTGTGAATTGAAAAGGGTAGAATCTCCCCCCAGTTCCACGTGACAGGATGATTCTGTTTCATCAGGATCGGCATCTTCCAGACCCCCGGCACATTTTCCATCGTCTCCTGGTTTTGCAAAGGGATTCGCTCCACCAGGTGTAAACGGTGAACTACTAGCTGATTCTGACGTAAAGCTAGTCCCACCAAAACTACTTTTCGCAGTACTCGTACTTGTAGAGGTACTCGTAGTACCGGTATCCTTTTTCGCATTCGCGTTCTTATTGATTTCCTCTTTAGCATCTTTTTTGTTCCAGGAGAGGGGACACTTGGCATCCAAATCCACTGCAAAATTTCGGAAAAAAGCGGTGTTTTTCAAATCGTGCAAAATGGTAAAGAGCTGACTATCATTTGCCTCTTCCAGCTGTTCCACGTGACAGGTTGCATCATCTATCGGACCGAAGTGAGTTGTTGAGTGGTGGTGGGTTTCTTTGGATGGTTGAAAGGATGTGGGTATGTTGGTGTTTTCAGTGGCGTTGATTTGGTGGATGGATGCCAAGCAGATTATGGCGGTGAGGAAAATGACACCTGTCTTTGTTTGGAATTTTGGATGGGAAGGGTTGTCTCCTCTGTGTGAGGATAATTTCCGTTTAATCCGCATTTGATATTGTTCACCTCGTGTATTATATTCAATTGTGTAGATGCAGCTCTGGACTTTAGCGTACTTGTATCGATTTCGGTATGAGCGATCAGCGAGAGGTCGTGAACTCTTCTTGGTTCTTCTTTGGAATGAAATGAGTGGGTTGTCTTTTGTCTTCTTCTCAATTTTATTTGGTGTTCTTGGCGTTAGCTTATCTGGTTCATGGGCACTTTGTTTTGTGCATTATAGTTAGGTCAGAGCACTTTCAGGAATGATGGCACTTAGTCATTAAAACGAGGGGCATCGAACTTGGAGCTAGCAGGTTTGGGGAGTCTTTTTTATTAGATTGATTTGCTATTATCTCTTAGCCACTACACGTACTCGTAGATACCACATTAATTAGCAGTGCCATTGTACCAGTCTTTACCGAATGTTTGCTGTAAATGTTGCTCTACGAGGAGACGAGCGAAAAGGCTAAACAAAACTAAAGGTGGCTTGAACTTCTTACGTACGAGTAAAGGATACCTGAAAAATATCGCAGCTGCATTTTTGAGAGACTCGCATAACATTTGTTGAAAGCTCATTCATTCTTCTTCAGTTCCCGGGCGCTTAAATGTTTGTGTGCTCGATCTCCGTTTTGTATTCTTCTTTGCAAATCTGCGTTGGATATAACCAGCCTTCTTGATCTCTCCTATACTCATCTGCTTCATCATGCCCTGCCTCTCGTCAGCGGTAAGATGAACGAATGGGTCGTCCTTCCCACCCCATGCACCCTCATCGGTATTATCACCGTAATCGCCAAGTCTTAAAGCCATTAATTTCGATGATTCCTTATCGTCGTAAACTCTTCGGAGGAGTATTTGATATTCTTCTTCACTTAGTTTGCCAAGTCCGCCTTCTTCGTCGTTCTCCTCTTCAGTGCTGAGGACAGATGCTAGCTTTCTGCGAATCCGAAGGGGTGATTCGAAACTGTTAAGCCACGCTAGAGTTGCTTTTAGCACATGCTTCTATGAGATGGGATGAAATCCGTTGAGAAAAAAATTGAGCGTGACCAAATCCAAATAAATATTTCCTACTCGATGTCATTCAAACCGCTGCGCTCACCTTTTCCGTTCTAGATTCGATCCAAACCTTATTTTTAGTATATACCTGCAGATTATCCTTATCATTTCCAGTCATTGAAACACAAATGTCACTGTCCAGATAAATGAGGCTCAAATCTTTGGTAAAGGAATCATTTTCATCTGCTATTTTGGTCATTATTTGCTTTCCGAAAAATGATATTGTTTTGCTTGATGGTACTAATTCTAGATTTGTCCTTGTCAGCTGTAATATAAGAAAGGAATTGTGAATGAGTTTGGCTGTACTCGTACGTGTATATTATCCTTCGAAATTAACAATGAAATTCCAAGTTCAATGCTTGATCTTCAGACTCCTACTTACTCCTACAATATCATAAAACCTTTGTACGGTCCAAATCCCCCTAAATAATTGAATTGAATCGTACATGAACGGATCCTCATCATCTTCCAAATCCTCCAGATAAATGGATCTCTTAAAAGTATGTAAAGGATTATCCATCTTATTGGAACTCAATTTCCAATCCCCTTTCTCTGTCTTTTGAGGTAAAACATTATCCTTTTTACGGCTGTAAATAAACCGTGCCTCGTCTAATATTTCCACCGCATTGGAGGTTGCAAAGGCAAGTTCCCAGGTGCCATCTAATAAATTGGAGTCCGTGGTGGTTGCTACAGGATTGGCAGATATGAGGGCTGCTAGTTTTTCTTCAATTTTGAGACTACGTTTCATATTCGTAGCGCTTTCGGTTTCGATGAGGAGGAGGAGTAGTTCTTTCTTGAATTGTCGGATTGATTTCTGGACTAGATTGTTTTTCAGTTTGTTGACGTCGTAGTTTGAGGAGTTTTTACCAGTCTTTCCACCGATCCCTATCACCTCTTTCTCCGCTATTTGCATGTAGGGTTTGTTTTCAATGTTTTGATTGTTACCAGCAGCAGCATCGACATTGGTATTTCTGCTGTTGCTGCTGTCATTGGCATCATTGCCGATCATGCCCAATTGTGTTGGTCGATTATTTGATGCGCAAATGGAACGGTTATCAGCAACGTCTATAACTCTATTAAATGAAAACGCATCGGTATGGGAAAGAAAAAGAGTGATGATGGCAATGCGAATGCATACCGTCAATTTTAGTGAAGATATAGATCGTCCCTCAGCAATCATTATCTTGGCATTTTTCATAATATCCTACAAAAATTTAAAATCGCTTCAGCAGTGAGGTAGATTACTTCGTGTAATCAGCGTGGAACCAGTAGATGTAACAGGAATATCTTCACTACAAGCAAAAGCAAATACCTCTGGCCTCTGGTCTCTGTAATGGTACTTTCAGTCAACCTGGACGGGTGGAGTGGTGGTTCGTCGGTGAAGTGTTTCGATGATCGATTATAATTGAAGATGAGATTTGTAGTTGAAGCAGAACAGATTTTGGCTTCTCTCTCCTCTCTTCTTTCTCTTTGTTATTTTATTTTCCATTGGGAATTCAAAATGGGACTCACTCGACATACCAAACCAACAACTCATACAACAACTATGTAACACCAAACACCACATCAACTATCAACTCTCACTTACTACATAACTTCGAAATCAAGTGTACCAGGTACTGTAACTAATTAACTGTAACTAAAGCAATGCGCCACACCCTGCATGTTTCTACCCAAGTCAACGAGTTGAAATGATTAAATCTGTTAAAATGAGTCAGGAAGAGAGCAGCAAAAGAACTACAACAAAGCAGAAAACAAAGACGATAGAAAGCAAAAGGAGAAGGAGATTGCCACCGACGAGACTTGCTTGGCCCGGGGGCGCTGATGTAGGAATTGCGACAGACTCTGTTCCTGGCATCGATTCATTCTGCAAACCAAAACAAATTGGAAACGCCGGTCGCAAAGGAAGGGACACTCATGGTTTCGCAAATTCAACATTCAGAAGCAGCATTGGCACCACGCATCCAAAAACAGCTGTTCCAGCTAAACGCAAAATTAGAAATGATGAGATGTGGGTGGACAAGTATAAACCAACAAACTCCAAATCACTGTGCGTTGCGAATAAAAAGATTAAAGAAGTGAAAGAATGGTTACAGGAGCAGCAACAACTTTCCACGAGAGCTAACGGCGGCGTTAATCCATCCAATCGAATGAAGAGCCCGAACCCCCCAGTGGGTCTGAACCCCTACACCAAACTGCTAATTTTGGTGGGGTCGCCAGGTATTGGAAAATCGACAATGATACGTGTCTTATGCGATGAATTGAATTTATCTGTTTTAGAGTGGAATGACAATTATGGCGAAGGCGTGTCTTCCGGTGGAAGAGGAAATGGAAATCTGACGGGGTATCAGAGTCAAATCGCCATGTTTGAAGAATTCCTGACAAGTGTTTCATTTCAGTATGAACCCATTTCTGCATCAAATATACAAGATGGATGGACGAGCTCATCTGCATCAATGATAGAAAATCAAATTAGTACACGTAGTTTGGATACTGACGATACCAGATCTGATGGTGTTAAAAAGAATGGATCACTCGTACTGATTGATGAATTGCCAAACTTGCATACAGAGGAAGCGGAGAAGCAATTGCGGTACGTGAAGCAAGTGTAATTTCTGGTGGGATCATTACAATTCCTAAACCAAATTGTCTCTGTTATTCCCTCCCTCCCATCATTTAGCGATGTGATGAACCGATACCTCGAAAAGACGAATACGCCAACAGTATTAATATTCAGCGATGTCACAGAAGGAAAACACAAGCCTGAGGACTTGGAGCGATTATTCGACGCGAGAATACTCTATTCTCCATTCGTCCACGTGTTACAAATCAATCCAGTGACAAAAGCTAAAATGAAATCCAATATGAAGGATATCATGAAGAAGGAAGGGATAAGTATGTCGATCCAGCGTTCAGTAAATACTTATCTTGAAGAATTGCATTTACAAAGTGGTGGAGATATGAGGCATGCTATCATGAATGTTCAATTCCGAGTAGGAGCGGGCCAGTTTGCGGGGTCGTCGTCTCTGAATAAAGTACAGGAGTGTTCTCAGAAGGATACGAAATTGTCAACGTTTCATGCATTAGGAAAACTATTATATGCCAAACGATTGGCTGAAAAGGATGTTAAAACAAAGCAAATTCGGTGTGGAAGTAGTGAGGGTGAAATAAATTACCATGGATGCGAATGGAATCGCGACCGGAGGCCACCTCTTCAGTTCAATCCAGAGCGTGTGTTGGAAGAAGGAGATATCGGTATATCGGGGGCTATTTCGTTTGTTCAGTTCCATTCGCCTGATTTCTTTTCTGATATAATGGAACTCAGCGCAGCATTTGATACATTGTCAGACAGTGCGTTTCTGATGTGTCGTTCATCGGACCTTAGTGACTACGCCGTTTCATTATGTAGTCGAGCAGTTGGAGATACAAATAAGCATCCAGCACCGTCTAAGTTTCGACAATTGACAGCGCCAAAGATGTATGAGATAATGAGAAAACGTAGGGAAAACAGCATTAAGATTGAGCAAGTTTGCAGGCGCTTATCGTACAGGGACCATCATGTGTCACTAGATATTAATACGCGGTCTCCAGCTCAGTTTGCAACTCAAGAATTGCCGTTTATAAAGAGCATAATTCCTGAAGGTGAGATTGTGGTATCTATTTCCTTCATCGCTACTCGTATTATAACTCATCCCTCACATGCGCGAGACGCGATATCTCTGATTTACAGAAGTGTCAAATCTTGCAGACAATCTGTATTCTAATTCACGTTATGTTGTGCTAGATGACAATATTCAAAATGAAGGAAACAATAAATTATCGATCGAGCTCGAGCGGCAGAATGCAGTATTGTCAAGAGACGACATTATTGACTCCTCTGACAGCGAATGTGAAAATGATGGAGCAAAGCTGAATGCGATAGATGCAGGATCTAGTGTGCACAATCAATGGACAAAGACAAGAACGGAAACACAACATGCTGATGTAATTGTTATCGAATGATTTCAAAAGAAATGGAACAATTCATACACATGCTTTAGTCAGTCATAAATAAATGCATTTGATTCATTGTCTTTCTAATCTGCGAGAAATAGTTTTGGCAGACCAAAGTGTTGCGATGTGAGTACTTTGAAGAATCGTATGCAGGCATCCATCTTTGAATTTTTTATTAATTACGTGCCAAAGGCAAGGGACGCATTCTCGAAATTTGTATAGTAAAAATAATGAACTTGTAATCGATTTGTATATGTTTCGCCCCTCTAGAATTATGCCGTGGCTTCTTCAAGGCTACGAAGTCGTGATCATCCCTCTACTCTGGTCATGCTGTCTAAATGAAACTTATAATCACAGTGAAATTGGGTAATTTTCAATTAATCATGAGCTGCTATTTCAGTCATATCGAACGCCATCTTGAAATTGCTATCTATTCTTCATCTGGAGTTTTGCAGATCATCGAATCTACTGCGTGAACTGGTCCTTGCAACTCATCCCACAAGGCTTTGTAAACCATTTGTTGGCGTTGGACCGCTCTCTTCCCCTCAAATTTCTCAGAAACAACAGCGATTGAGATGTGAGACCCATTTGGGTCGTCATAAGCGCCTTTGTATGTGTTAGATTGAAGGAACGAAAAGTGAGTTAAATCGTAATAGTCTGTAGAATTCTGTCACCGAAGTATTTGGCAGTAAAGTAGACCTACCAGTTACAGTAACTTCTTCTGTCCCGAGTGCCTTGCTAATCTTATCCTTGCATATATCAACAATACTAGTCTCGCTTCCACCAGAAGAACTCATCGATCTAACGAAAAATGACTTGTTGGGGATTACGCTTTTATGGGCAAGGGCCCTAGCGGGAAAAGAGAAAGCTCTGGCAGCTGAAGTGAGCATGGCAAATATTAGAATTCCGTTCCGATGCATTTCACACTAAATGTAAGCTACTGACTGTGCTGTACCTACTAGTAAATTGAATTAATAGCTTCTAGTGTACGGGGTAGCCTCTTCTATCCTACAAGTACTTCTTGCTTCTTGTACTTCTTGTACCGTATCTACAAAAGTATCTGTACGCACTGACTGGGCGACTCAAAAAGCTTGTTGGGCCGAAAATGAAAGCTAGCGTGCGCGCGACCAGTCAGTCCTGAAAATACTCCCTATCAACCTGGGGGATTTATAAAAATTAACGCCAGCCCACCGATTCCGCGACGCGACGGACTGTTTTTGTGAAAATGATTTGAAAGAACATTGAGAACCATCATACTGAATGAATCAATCAAATCATAAATTACAGTACACGCGTACGTGTACTTGTATTGTCCCACCTTTGTTAATTAGAACAGAAGCATTTTTGAGGATGCCAATAGACATCTCTTTCATTCGATCTTCAAATGAAGGAGGGATCCCAGACGAGGTTAAGAAGTGGCAAATTGCTCGGATTCCAAAGGAGCTTGTTTCTTCAGACTTGGCATCTAATGAAGAGGTTCAAGTCAAAGAATTTATCTCAGCATTACAGGATTTGGAGAAAAGTAGACGGCTCCTGTTGAAATTGCAAAGTGAAAAGCGGGCTCAGATGAATCGCCTTCAAAAATCGCTGAAGCCAAGAGCCAGCAAGGATGCAGATGATTCTCCAATCAATGACAGTAGCATTAGAAAAGAAATACGGGTACTAAAATCCGAGGTGCTTCCTTCCATATTGAAAGAGTTAGAAGAAACATGTGTTTCATTGAATAACAAGTTTGTGAAACTCGGCAATCTGGTAGACACAAGTGCACTCACGCATGCTACTGAATTAAATCAACTCGATTCAGAAAGAAAAGTTTTAAATGCAAAATGTTTTGGGTACTCTGTTTCAGATCCTTTGTTTTGCATTGGTGGGTGTGAAACTATAACCATCCCAGCAACGCACTTCCAAATAAGCGGAGAAAAGAAGAATGGTACAAAAGCCAAGGAGAAGGTAGTATTGAGTGGTATCGGGTCAGGAATATCATCTGCTATTAATTCCTACGCAAAACAATTCTTCTTAAATTGTGAATTGATGACCGACGCGGTGTCGGACATTGTTCACCTCCCTCAGACGATTTCTTTGCCACCACCTATGGCTCATGATGCACTGGGATGTGAAGGAGGGTGCTTCCTAGAACAGAGGGAATGTGACATGTCACAATGTAAAATTTGTGTAGCTCTTGCTGATGAGGAACTTGTGGAAGTGCCTTCGTATGTCGCTTTTGCTCTGATGAACAAGAATAAAACGTTTCATGATAGAATGCTCCCCAAGATAAATTTATGTCTGACTCGGTCTCATAAATCTGATAAAAGTTGTTCAAGATTTGCTCATGAGATTGAGCAAATTGAAATAGTTGCGATTTGTGTGAACAATATGCATGTATCACGAGCGTTACAAGATGATATTGCTCAGAAAATAAAAGAATTCTACTGCTCCTTACTCTCTGGAGGTGGTGATCCATGCCATACCCAAGGGAGTTGCATTTATTTTCTCTCAAACACGGAAAAACCGGCCATTCGGCTTCGCTTGTTGGAGTGGTCTAAGCTGGAAGCAAATGAATGTCGCCGGATTTGCATTGAGGGATATATGCCGTCACAGAAAAGATACGTGGAACTTTCTCGAGTTTCCAACTGTACTTCATTTGTCAGTAGAAGCCTTAAAATTAAATGTGGTGGGAACAATAGTAAATCAGAAGGAAATGAATTTGTGCATCTGGTTCATGGGGTGATCTGTCAAGAATCAGCTATTTCCTGGATGCTGGAAAATAATATAGCAGGCATTGGAGCACCGGATACTGAGGCTAGTACGTTGGCTAATAGAGAAGGTGTAATGATACCTCCTTCACTCGTCCCATTCATGTCTGAAAAAGAACAAAACTTCGCTGGTGCTCGTGCTGGTACACAAACTGGTACCATGATATGGTTGCCATTTGTACGCGAACTTACAAGAGGAAAAGGTGGGAAGTTAAATGTAGAAGAATTGGTCCCAGAGCCTAAGCCAGTGTACTTTGGAAATGATACTAAGCGGGACTGTGAAGAGAGAACAAGCTACCATACCAATCCAAAGGGGGGAATTGCACCAAACTTGTCCGATGAATCGATTTGTAATCCGTGGGACTTCCTGCCTCTATATAAATGATGAAAGTTAACCTTGATGACACCCATGTTTTCATGATAATTTTTGCCAACTTAGTACCAAGGTACACTTAGAGAACCTCGAAATGTCGAAGTTGGTATACGGTTGAACTTGTATGGTAAATATTTGTCGAAAGATGAAGATTGCGAAGAGCCGTGTCTTATGACATGCGGCCCCTACGCCCAAACAACCATTTTGGAATTAGTCGCTCTATTTGACCCTGCTGTCCAGTATCAAGGGAGCAAGCAGCCGCCAGCCAGCGCTCCGGCCGACTAAGGCGATCAAAAGAGAAGAATTTCGAAAATCATTGAAGCGTGTGAAATTGAAGTTTAGCGCATATAGTTCCTGTCTGCTGGATTTATCAATCTTGTCTCTCCAGTTCTCCATTGCAAGAGAAAATTTGAGATTGTATTCATGTTACGACTGTATCTTTAAAAACGAAATCGTGTTTACATTGCTTCTTTCAGATCTGATTACTGTACCAGGTATGTAGCTCTAAAAGAATTTTGATTTGCAACGGACTTTTCAGGCAGTGCAATGTACTGTCTGGTACTGTACTGCTGTTCGCCCACGAAATTCTTCAAAGCTTATTGTATGAATCAATCTTCACCAAATGGACTGCACCGCATTGCTATCATTACATGCAGACGACCGCTACAATTGTGTTATTGGAAATCATTCGGCACCATTGTGACTTTGTGTCATCCATAATTTGTATGTTCTAGTTCACTTGGCCACAAAGAAGGGAAGTCGCCATTCGGTTCGATGCGCCTCTGATAAAAGTCATATATGGTACGAAATTTATGTGTTTTTCTCTTTCCACCGTAATGCACCGCATCCCAACATGCTTTACAAAAATACTCATCACAGTTTGAACACTCCACTTGAGCATCCCAGAACGAGCAATTAGAGCATATCGGGCGAGGTTCCAAATCTAGAAGCTCTTGCGGTTTGCCCCACCGACTTTCTCCGGTGGTCAAATTATAATAGAAGTAGTCTTTATCCTCCTCGCTCCACATTTGTTTCCACGAAGACTTTGACTTTTCAAGCTTGTGTTGCGAAATCTTCCTCCCTAAACATCCTCTCCAGAATGCTTCTATTTGAACAGCTGCCTCTGATTGGGTAATGAAAAGCTGCTTTAACTTCTCATTCCGTTCTTTACGCAACCGGAAAATTGTCATCCTAGCCAATTGTTTCCTATACCAACACGTAATGACGACGGCTTTCTTCGCTTGTAAAGCTTTCACATTGTCCCGGGTAATTCTCAGTTGGTATAATCTCAATCTAGCTAACCATCTTCTCACAAACAACTGAATATTGATAGAAGCGTCATTTCTTAAGGTGGTAATTCGAAGAGCTTCTGCCACCTTCTCACGATACCACCTTTGAATCTTCCGTGCAATGTCATGCAACCACCTCTTATGTAATACCTTTTCATGAATACATGACGTAAACATACGATGTCGAATCATTCCTATGATACATCTCGATGCTTTAATTTCTTTCTTTCGAACTATAAATTGATATAATCGCATCTTGTTCAGTGTTTGTCTTGCTAGCTCCGATCTCCACAAATTTTGAATCCGAACACAAGCTCTAAGCCTTCTCCTCTCCAATATAGCAACTTCTTCTCTGAGCACCCCTCGCTTTTCTATCGCAATATTCATTCTGATAATGCTTTGTATCTTGATACACACACACTGACGCTGGAGCAGTGCTTCCTCTTCACGTATCTTTATCTCCAACGCAAAATTCCGCCCTCTATAGCCTCGAAATATTTTCTGTATAATTGTTGCCATGATTGGAGCTTTAATCCTCCAGCGTCTATAAAGAAGCTTGGTGGTAGTTATTCGTGCCAAAACTGCCCTGATAAAGCACTGTAATCTCACTGCTGCTAAACGGCGACACCATCGTTCACGACGGTATTTTCTTGCCAAGGAACGGGCTAGCCATCCTCTCCAATAAGCTGCTATTATGGTGACCTTCTGCGATTTCCTATGTCGTTCTCTTGCTTTCGACACAATTAGTCTACATCTCCGTGCTCTCATAGTCGCTTGAATCAAAGCAACAGAATGTGCCTTCCTTGAATGATCATTGATTGTTCGTCGATCTTGCGCTCTGCTCAATGCGAGGAACCCAAAGTAGACTGTATTTTTCTTTATCGCTGAATATTGGAAATAACTCTGGACAGCCACCAAAGCACGATGGGTAACTCTTCGGCATTGTTACAATTGTTGTAGTGAGTTGGTTCGTTTTGAGGGGGTTCGTTGATGCTGCAGGTATGAAACTTACTTTGTCCCTTTCAAAGCAAGAGTAATTAATGTAACACTGCCAGACGATAACGTCCTATCCTTGAAACTATCAGCAATCCAAGTCAAAGCAGTATCGTCCAACCTCACGCAATGATTTAGATATAATTCTCTGATACCAGGCTTAAAATGTCCCTCGCCTAACCCGAGGATTGCTTCATTGCTGACTCTTTTACACCCAGACAAATTCAATGAAACGAGCGATGTGCAGCGAGAAAGGCTTTTGAGACCTTTCCTTCCTACTTTGACACTATCAGTGATATCAAGTACCTTGAGATTACGCAAGTTGGTGCCTATACTTTCTAGCATAGTATCACATATACATTCACCACATTTTGCCAGAGATAACATAGAAATATGAACGCATGATTCGAAAAGAATGGTTACTGCTTCCGAGGATAGCGTTTTGCAGCTGGATAGCACCAACACTTCGAGGGTTTTCATTGACGATAGAGCTTTGATAGAATATTTAGAAATGTGGAAACACCCGTGTAAATTTAGCTTCTTCACGCTTGTTTTGGACGAAGAGTTTGCCAAAGATTGCAATCCCTCATGACCAAAATCGCGCTGGACGCCATCTGTTAGCAGACACAGTCCTGAAGCTAAAACAGAATAGTAAAGAAGACAAGGAATGAGTCCTTTGTCGAAAAATCGAACATTGGATTTCTACGAAGATCAAATGAAGCTTTGAAACCAGTCCATCGCTCACCATTTATACATTCGAGGTGAGCACATCCATTCGCGAGAAAGCGCAACCCGACGTCGGATACCTGCTTAACGTTCTTCAATATAGCTGTTCGCAACGCTCTGCATTCTTGAATATAGAGAAGGTTAGAAAGACTTTCCAAGTGACAGATTGAAGCTCAGAATGAATAAAAATGGGTCTTACCTTCACTCAAATAGCGTAGCCCAACATTTGTAATCTTTGTACAGTTTGAAACATTCACATACTCTATATACTTGCAACCCTTTGCAAGCCATGATATACCTACATCAGTAATCATTTCGCATCCAGAAATGTCAATAAACTTTAGGTTGGAACATCCTTCAGCAATCGCTAAGAGAGACACGTCCGTTATTCTCGATACTAAATCTTTCCTACTCAATGTAATCATTGAAAGGTTGGTGGCCTTTTTAGATAAAGATAAGATTCCCACATCGCTAATTTGGCGACATTCTTGAAGATTCAAGCGTTCCAAGTTCGTACAGAAGTTCGCAAGAACCTTTACCCCTTGATCAGTAATCGAAGAGCAATGAGATACATCAAGATATTTCAAGAGCTGACAGCCTTCAAATATTTTCATGAAAGCCCATGAAGTGATCTGCCTGCACCCCGACACTTCCAAGTGGACGAGATTACATGCATGCTGCCCCAGAATAGCAAACTCAGTACCCGAAATCCCTAGGCACCCTGAAAGACTCAATTTCTTCAAGAAATGGCAGGATTTAACCAAAGCTGCCAGTCCTTTCTCAGTTATTTGAAAGGCATTCTCAATCGAAAAAGAGGTCAAGTTAGGTAAGTTATCTGTGATTACGTTGAGCCCTGCATCTGTGATCTTGTCTCCGCCAGACAAATCTAAGTCCGTGACGATATGAGCATTTTGTCTCTCAACGAGCCGGGAAAGGCAATTGTCGCTCATGATAAGCGTCCACGAAGATAAATCCCATTTTTCTGCTTCCAAATTAACGTTGTTTGGTAATTCATTGTATGCCAAACGCCGAGACTGTTTTTCGTACCTTTGTAGAGAACGAATGAGCTTTGGGTCGCTGACAACATTCTTTTTCGACATTGCTTTGGTCGTGGTTACAACTAAGCAAGGTAATGAGTTACCTCGACGTGCGCAAGCAGCTCAGATCTTTACCCCCCCCTTGACACCATAAAATAAAAATGTACCGGTATCAATGAATTAAACACAACTTGAATTAGTGGCCAAAACGGTTACCTTCACAAAAGTTACCAAGACCAGACTGCAAATAAAATGAATCACGATGGAATGAAAGTCGTTGAATCTTGGTTGAATAGCTTGAAAAAAGGAAAGACGAAGATAAAGTCACGAAACACTTGATTCTCTCAACCAAGCTGCTAATTTTTGTCCTAATATTCGTGTCATGACCTGTCGTGTGGCCTTGCGGAAAAGAGTAAATTGTTACAAGCCAAGCGCAGGTACCGGTAGCATGAGCAGTAGTGATATCCTATGAGACCTACTGTAGATCAATGATAAATAACATCCAACATCCAACATCAAACATCGTAGGTTGCTCCATCACGGAGCCGGGGGGGGGGTGGATGTTTGTTCTGAAAATAAATTGTTAAAATAATAACTAATTTAGCCCTGATTTCATTTCAAACAAGGTCCGCAAGCAATTCAAGTAAGCCGCTTGCAAGCAAGCGAAAGCGTACTATGAATACTAGCTTGCAAGAAGCAACCTTCACCATCATTGCCACAAGGTCTTGATAGCGTTCATCAAACACAAAGATTTGCATCACATTGCGTACAATACACGAACCCTCCACAAAATGTCAACGCTCAGTATTCCTATCATATTTCTTTTGGGGAGTCTACTTCGTTTGGGGATGCTCCTCGATATCACTGGTCCCGCAGTTCTCTCAAAGTACACACAAAGCGCAGCAATACGGTCGATACTCTACGACCCAAAATATACCCTAGAACACTTGAAAGAAATCAATTTTGTCTCCAATTATTTCAGTGGAAACGAAAGCAACAAGTCCAATCCACTTGTCTTCATCACAGTACAGAAAATAATGGCGCACACACCTGTAGGCTTTGACCACGAACTTGCCTTTTGCATGTTGGCCATGCTCTTGGATCTAGCAATAGCATGCCAATTGTATCGTCTAGCAAAAGAATATTATGCAACCAAAACCGATCACATGAAATGGGAAATAGCGACTGAGAAAAATATGAATCCTTTGATATATCCAATCAGTCAGAATAGAATGCACCTCTTTGGTTCACATTTTGACGATATTGATAAAGATTTGTCACCGCTTTTTGCTACATCTAATATACCTTCACTGAGCGCCACGATCTATTACTTGAATCCTATCACGGTACTGACATCATCAGGAGGAAATGTTCAAGGCATTTGGATCCTGCTTCTTGTCTCTTCTTTGTTGGAGGCTGTAAAGGGAAATGCAACCTTATCTGGAATATATCTTGCAGTGCTATGCCATGTTGATATTTTCAATATCGTTTTCTTAATTCCATCTGCATTATTGTGGAAGAACTATTATGAATTTGAGTCAAAAGAGCTGAAGGGTAGAAGACCGTCATCAATATGTAAGTACCGGTACAAATATTTTCCAATCGCCGAGGCAAGAGTTTGTCTTCGTCTTCATAAAATGTCACTATTTTTTAACACTACCAACACCAATTCATTTCTATTTCCTATTTCTCTCAATCATCTTGTCCTCCGTAGTATATTTTGTTTCTTTTCTCTTTTCGTTTCTAGCTGTAAATATAGCGGCCCTCACAGTCCAAGGTTTCAACTTTGTGGATCTGAAACAGCTGTACAATACCACCCACAATTTCGAAGATCTTACGCCGAATCTTGGTATGCCTTGGTATTTGTTTATCAATACATTCACGAGATACCGGGAATATTTTATGATATTATGCTCAGGGTTTATCTTTATTTTTTGCGCACCCCTGCTTCTCAGATTTTCTAATTATCCTTTTGAGATGGTCACGATGTTTCAGCTATTGCGTGCTATATTCAATCCTCGTCCTACGTTGCAAGACGTATCATTTGCATTTGCACTAGCCGCATTGGCGCGAAGGACGATCGCTCGAATGGGAAATGCTTCGGTGGTTTCCATGATGGCACTGCCGGTGCCAGTAATTTTATACGTTGTTGATTACTGGCTGTGGCTTCAGAGTGGAAGTGGCAATGCAAATTATATGTTTTTTCAGTGCTTAGCATACAACCTATTCCTGGGAATTCTCACTCTTGACTTCATTTCATCGACTTTGAAACGTGATAAAGCAATTTGCTTGACAGACAAAAAGCCCAAGGAGTGCATAGAAGATAAGGGCAATTAAACGATTCTTTTGTAATCTATCCTTTTGATGTATAGTACACGCACGTCACTTGTTAAACCAAAGAGGTCTGTTTGAAATAATTATCTACTGAGAAGTACTACACCTTCTTGGTTGATACAAGCAAGTACGAAAGTTATTTCCTACATGGAATGAATAGGAGGTGATACACTCCGACCGAAACGGCCCCGCAATTTTTAGGGTTAATATACAACGAATTCATTCTTATAGTTTAAAAGGGTTCGGTTGATTCAATCTCCACGCAAGAGGAAAAGCACAAATTCCTCTGTATCTTTCTGTTTCAATTTCAATTTCTGTTTCTGTCTCTGATATATTTCATCAAACCATTTCAACATTGCATATGAGGTTCTCTTTAGAACCCAGTTGGATGCACTCGGATTTTGATTCTGTCGTTGTAGTGGATGATGATTCATTCCTTGGCCTTCTTGGATTGATGTTCATCCTGCTGATTGTTTTGGCACCGTCGTCAATTGAGTGCGATTGGATCAGTTTAATCACGACCCCGCATAGGGAGGGGACCGATTCCCACCCAAATTTTAGAACTGTTCCGAAACGAAAAGAATTCGCATTCAACCGATTCAACACAAGTTATCAACACTTCAGAATCATCATGGGAAAGAAATGCAAAAGGAATAAAGCCGTCTCAACGAAACAAAATGGCACGAGAAATGTAGAAGGTGGAGTCTCCGAAACCCGTGCCGTCGGTGGGATTGAACCTCCGCGCGGCACTAACAGCAGCATTAACACTACCAGCAGAGATATCGAGCAAACCCTTTCGAAGCTTCTCCAAATAAATGATTATGAAGGAATTCTCAAACTTGAATCGGATGCGATCCGCCAAGCGAAATCACTCGAGGGAACAGAGCCTCTATATGCTAGTTACATTTACATAGTGATTGCGAAAGCACTTACAGAAACAGGATCATCGAACAAGGTAGCGCGCCATAAAACGATTCGTTTATTGGAACGATCTTTTACATTGGCAGCAAAGATGGATGATAATTTGAAAATTTGCATTATGTTGCGGAGCGCCGTCAAGGAAGGTCGCCATGTTGAAGCTTTTGCTACCGTGAAGAGGCTCGCTTCTGGCACACCACAACATGAACTCACAGACCCAGACATGATTCTATCCATAGCAAACAAATTTTCCCGAGTTACTGAGCCTCGTATAGTGGTTAACATTCTGACCATATTCCTAGGCACTATCAATAGATTCTGGGACAAAGATAAACGAGCTGTAGCATACTTGGCTTTTGGAGGAGAATACACCTTTTTGTTTGAATACGAAAAGGCTGCCTCATTTCTTCACAAGGCCCTCGATATCACAGACGATCCAGAGAGAAAGGTCACTGTACTGGGTGAACTGAGTTCAATGTTCAGGTTCTCGTGTAACTACGATGCTGCTCTTTCCACCCTGAACGACGCCATGTAGATTCTTTCAGCAGTATCTGGAGAGAGCAGCAGGGACAAATCCACCAAGAGTTGGTCGAAGGCGAACCATACAACTGCATTAGTCCACGCTCAAATTGGTGGCGTACTTTCAGAACAGGGAAATCGTGATCTCCAAGCTTTGGAGAGCTTTGAACGTGCTTTGGTTATTATGAAAGAATATGATCTTGGGGATGCCGCCAGCAACCTGGTTTTAATGTAGCAAGGGATTGGAGTTGTACACTCACGACTTGGTAATTGGGACGAAGCAATCGATTATCTCAAGCTCGCGCACAGCAGCATTGGAACAGATGCCAATGTTGACTCTCCTTTACGCTCTCAATTATGTGAACAAATTAGGAGAGTACGCCTGGATCAGTATTTCTGGGATGAACGATTGCGTCACGACACACAGGAACGGGAGAATATCTTAATGGAAGCTGCAATCTTTAGCCAAGAATCACACTTCAACAACGCCAATCTTAAGTGTGCTCAAGTCGCATATTTCACAGCTGGAATAGAAGGCGCACACAAGTTTCTTATTAAGTATTTTGAAAGAGAAATGGAGAAGAAAATGGGAATATACTGCCGTTCGTGTAATCGAAAGGCAGGAAAGGGCACAGACATCAAGATATGCAGGAACTGTCAAGTCTTGGATTATTGCAGTGAAGCCCACCAGACACTAGCATGGAGAAGGGGAATCATCAGTCACAAGGTCATGTGTCCATTTTTGAAGCGCTATCGATTGGTAGTAAAGGCAGAGAATCGCATTGACACTGAACCTTTTGAGGATATTTGTAAGGACTTTTTCGAGACTGTTTGTGTTTTGAAATATGAGGTGTAGTGATAGGGAACTCACTTGTGTGCTGGAAGGGGAATAGCATACCCGTAGAAGCATAACATAATATTGTAGAATGATGAATGAACATATGAAGTTTCAAGTTAGTTGCGATGTAACGAAAATCTGAAAGAAGTAAAATCTGAATAAAATGAAATTACAGTGGGATACAAACATTGGCAAATTAGTTTTTGTAATACTTTACGTTCTCCTTGGTAGGAAAAGGATTGATGGGTTCGATGTAACAAATGATATTTCAATGGTGAACACATGTTCAGTAAGATGTAAATTGCAGCTGCAGGATTTTTTTCAATGGTGAACACATGTTCAGTAAGATGTAAATTACTACAGCAGGATCCGTCACCTACTACACGAAGTGAAAATTGAGTGTTTTAATAAAATTATGAATATCGATTCATCATGTTTCGAACATGGCTTGTCCAGCATCGTTACTATCCCAGCTCATTGCTCGCCCAGTAGCGTACCTTTCACCGCTAATTTTGACAAGTAGATCTGCAACATCATTGGCATTTTCAACATAATATGACGCATTACTTTCCTTCTTACCAACTGTGCAAGTGAAGGCATGGTTTGGTATACAACAGTCATCACTCGAGTTTGCTGTACATGCCTGAGCGATAACAGAAAAGACCGATGTGAACATCTTCTCATCAGAAACATCATCTCCAATACATAAACCAAAATAAGCAATACATCGCCCCCCCAAACCTCTTTCAC
>Ga0115005_10001007_pt1 | contig 22221 bp, 20 predicted proteins | sample ArcOceMetagenome_FD_87163 | JGI IMG/M metagenome (GOLD analysis project Ga0115005, IMG submission 87163) | Marine eukaryotic phytoplankton communities from Arctic Ocean - Arctic Ocean - Greenland ARC118M Metagenome | ecosystem: Environmental > Aquatic > Marine > Oceanic | place: Arctic Ocean...
ACATTCCGCCACAACACCCAAGTTTTTAGGCATTCGACATGGAAGTGATGACCGCATGGTAAGTCTCCCACTCGTTCCCCATTCTTAAGATCGACCATGCATATGGAACATGTGATTTCCTCATACCCGGATGATCCATCTTCAATTTCTTTTGCTGCAGGTGTTTTTAATGTATCACCATCTGGATTTGCATCACCATTAGATTTGCATCTCCATCTCCATCACCATCACCACCATTTGAACTATTTGAGCTTGAAACCGCAACAGGAACCACATCCAACTTTTTCGTTTTCAGCTTCAAATAAATCTGCTCCCTCATCCCATCAGGCCTGCTCCTCGCTTCCTCCCAAACCCTCCGAAACTCCTCCCTCGCCTCCCTCTCCCTCGCAAGAATCCGATCCACCAGCCTCCGATTAGCCTGTTTCGCGAAACAAGGACAGCACTTACCAAGCACATAATTCCTCGCAAACTTTCCGCACCGAGTGGTGAAGAGCGCGACAAAGAGGACGAATAAGGAGAAATAGACGGGTGTCCAGAACATTTGCTTCAAAGCGTAGAACATGGTGAGCTGGAAGCAGCGTGGGGCTTCATCACTAGAACTAGAACCGTCCCCTCGGACACTGCAGTGATTCTCGTTGTTGCGGATGAGGCAGTAGGATGTTGGTGCGCTTCCGCACTTGCACGTTTTGGCCAGGTGGGATTCGATGTTGCCGTAGCTGTTAGGTCCTCTTTCATAATCAATAACAACAAACGTTTTTCTAGCGGAGTCAAAGTATAGGTGGGTGATTTCGTCGCTGAGCTCGCAGGTGCGACGTCTCTGTGCTTCAGTACGATGCAGGGTTGCACTCAGTGCCAGGAGGAGTAACGCGAATCTTGCAGTTTTCTTCATGAGTTTTGTGAAGTTTGATTTTGAATTTGTTTGGTGAAAGGTTGAAAAATTTGGCACTAGGATAGCAAACAGTGCCTATGACATAGAATCATGGAAACGTCCTTGGTCCTTGCTTGCTTACTTGTACTGATGGAATTTTATCGATCAGAGAGATGAGCCTATGTACTGTACCTGGTAATGTACCTGCTCGCCCATCATCCATGCTCCAGATGATTGTGATACCCGATACTTTTTTAAAACGACTCGACTCGACTCCTCTACGATACACATGATTTTGTTCAATTTCAAATTATTGTCCTCATCATTTCTCCGCGATTTCAGATTTGCGCGCCCCAAAACTGAACTAAAAAATGAAGCCTGCGGAAACAAAGCCGCCGACCAAACAAGCAGACACCAATCAACAGGTAAAAGCAACAAGTCAAAAATACATCTTTGAGTCAATCTCACCGCAATCAATCAACCAACCAACCAACCAACCAACCAACCAACCAACCAACCAACCAACCAACCAACCAACCAACAAACCCGATAACCAAATCAACAATGTCCGACCACAGCCAGAGTGAATCAGAGTCTGAATCACGCGCCAACGATACAAGTAAAGCCGCAGCGTTGGACAATAATGTTGACGAGGAGACACTCCGCATCATGGTGAGCACGGACAATCACCTCGGATACGCGGAACGGGATCCCATCCGTGGCGATGATTCGTTTGCGGCTTTTGAGGAGGTTTTGTTGCTGGCCAAGAGGCACAATGTGAGTTTCTTGATTGGTTCAAGTTTGAAGTTTAGTTGAATATCATCCACTGCTATGTCATCCAATGCAATATTATGCTATGCAATGCTATGCTATGGGTATCAATGATTTGTTTTCTATGCGGATTAGTACGTGTAGTGTACTAATCAATCAATCAATCAATCTTATCCCGCCACTCTTTCGAACCTCGATTGATTCAAACATATTAGTGCGACATGGTCCTACTAGCAGGAGACCTCTTTCACCAAAACAAACCATCACGGCTAACCCTCCACAAAACAATGTCTATCCTGAGGCGGCATACCATGGGACCCAACCCCGTCCAATTCCAGATCCTATCCGACCAAGCCCAAAACTTCCGGTCCGCAATCTCAAAAACCGTCAACTACGAAGACCCCTACTCCTGCGTCGACCTGCCCATATTCTCCATTCACGGAAACCACGACGATCCTACCCGCGACGGGGGGACCGAGATGCTTGCCGCCCTGGATTTACTAGCGGTCAACCATTTGGTGAATTATTTTGGGAGGCATGATGAAGTGGATAAGGTCCAGGTATCGCCCGTTCTGATCAAAAAGGGGGATACGAAAGTGGCGCTTTATGGGATGGGGAGTATGAGGGATGAGAGGCTCAATCGTATGTGGCAGGGGAAGAAGGTTAGATTTTTGAGGCCTCATCCTGAAGACAAGGATAACGATAACGACAACGATTCCAATAGTGAAGACGAGGACAGTGACGATGGAGAGAATAACGGGGGTTGGTTCAATATCTTTGCTTTGCATCAGAATCGAGATCTGGGGAGGGGAAGCAAGAACTGCGTCCACGAATCCATGATTCCTGAATGGATGGATCTCGTCGTATGGGGACACGAACACGAGTGCCTCATAGACCCTTCCGAATCGGCGGTTGGAACGTATCGGATCACACAGCCTGGATCGAGTGTTGCCACAAGTTTATCTGAGGGGGAGAGTATGAGGAAACATGTCGGGATCTTGGATGTGAGAGGGTCGCAATTCCGCATGACGGCCGTGCCTCTGATGCAAGTCAGAGCTTTTGCAACTGGACAAATTTCATTGGGTGAAAGTAATTTAGATGCTGATGATCCTAGGATTGATGAGGCAATGAAGGAATTGTTGGCGGAGGAGGTGGAGAAACTTGCAGAACAGGCAAGGGAAGATTCTAGGCTGCTTCAAAATGATGCCAAGGCTGTAGCTGGGGCCAGTGAAAATGGGACTGGAGATAACGACCTCACGAAACACTTGCATTTTCATGTGAAAGAGCCAAATCAGGTTCTTGTGAGGCTGAAAGTGGAACACTCTGGATTTACCACCTTGCACAATCAGAGATTTGGTTCTCAATTTGTGAACCATGTGGTGAGTGCGGATACGCGTATGTTATGTGGTGATGGGCAATCATGTGATTCGATTCGATTCGATTCTAACTTTTCCATTCACATTGAACATTCATTCAAAATAGGCGAACCCGTCCGATATTTTACTCTTTCACCGCCGTCGTACCTCGGATGGTTCCAAGCCCGGCAAGAAGAAAAAGGGCAAATCTAAAGCTGAAGAAAATCTATCCGCAGAACCAATTCCTCCAGAAGATTTGGAAGACATCAACATTGAGGATATTGTCAGAGATTCCCTCAGCACTTCGGAAAAGAAACTGCAAATCCTGGACGAACAGCGTTTGTGCATTGCTGTCGAAGACTTTGTATCGAAAGAACAAAACGGGACCATTGGAGAAATTGTAGGAAAGATTATCAGTGGACAACAGAAGAAGTTAGTAAAAAGAGGATTTGACTTGGACGAAGAAAATGACGGTGACGGGAACATTAAGGTTTCAACGGCAAATGCTGTTCGCGAAGCATGCCAGGCCGATACACAGAGAACCAGAGGAGAGGATTCCTTTGGCAGCGAGCATGAAGACAATGACGAAGAATTTTCTGCTGCTGCTTCAAGCACTAGGCGTAAATCCAATTCTAAAGAATCTGACGACGATGTTGAAATGGAACCGAGAAAGGCGAAGACGGCACCCAAGAAAAGAGCCGGCCGTGCAACTACAAAGAGAAGAAATCGCGACGATGCCGATGTCTCGGAGGAAGACTTCCTTGACGATGAAGACATCGAACAAGTTCGAAAGCCTAAAGCGGCACCGAAGAGAAGGGCTGCGCGCACAACTGCCACGAAAAGAAAACGTTATACTGTGGATGACTCCGATGATGAAGATGATTTTGTCGATGACGATTCTGATATCGAAATTGTAGAAAAATCACCCTCGCGAAAACCTGCAGCCAGAAGCAGAACTGTATCAAAGAGGAGCCGCACCAGCGCAAAATCTTACACTGAAGAAAGTGACGATGGCGTTGGTTGGGGAACAGCGAGTACCAGCACCAGTGCTTCTCAGAGATCGCGCAGGCGATAGATATATATTAAAACACACAATCTGATGGAATATACATTGAGATTAGTAGGGTTGAAAATAAAGGTCAAAATAGGAGTGTTGTGTGCGTTGCATTTACGGTTAAATTATTGGTATTTTCAAATGTTTGTTTGTTGAGAACAGCCCCGCCTGTAGGCCTTTACCTGCCTTTACCTGCCTTTACCTTTTTAGCCGAGATACCTCGCGTCGACACTCCCGTCCCGACCTCCTTCCTCCGCCCCCACACAAAAAAACAGATTCTTCGCTGCCACCATTTGATTTTCCTTGAATACTAACAGATAGACGAAGACAAGCAAGATGGGTAATACTTTGTGTGGCAATGTCGAGAAGAGTTCAGCGATCTACGTTACGGCAAATCCGTCATCAGCACCCTTGAAAATCAGAATTCACGATGTCAGAAATCCTAATTCTAAAGCTAGCAGTATAGCCAAAAACGCTATCATCCCATCCATCTACGAGAACCATCTTTCAACCCTTCTCATAGATCGCTATAGTATTCAAAGTCGCACAAAAGAGATAGCGAAAACAATCCACTCTGCTTACCCACATGATGAGCCTCTTGTCATCATCTGTATTCTCAAGGGCTCGTCACCATTCTTTCATGGCTTATGCCAAGAGCTTAGTGCATTAGGGCACCCTTATATGATTGAATTCTACCGAATGAAAAGTTATGAAGGTACAGAATCTACAGGAAAAGTAAGGGTAACACAGGAGTTGCCAGAGTCTATCGTTGGACGACATGTGATTGTTGTGGAAGATATAGTTGATACGGGCAATACACTGAAAGCTCTTTTACCTACCATTCTTGTCAAGAATCCTAAGAGTTGTAAAATTTGTAGTATGTTGGTGAAGAGATTGGCAAGCGATGGCGATGACGATGGCGATGATGATGTACCGGTAGGGGAAATGAAGGACTTTGAGCTCGACGATACATTCGTAGGATTCTCTATTCCGGACGCTTTCATCGTAGGTTGCGGTTTAGATTTTAATGAAATGTACAGAGATCTGAGTGACATATGGGTTTTGTCTGAAGTTGGTATTAAGGCTGGAGGCTATGGTCTTTAGAATCGGGGTCGGAGCAGTGTTTCATCGGCGTCTGGAATACGCACAGGACTGAGTTTTCGACTGCTTTTATCCTTGTATTCATAATGAAAAAACTTCATTAGATACTGAATGTTGTAGACATTCACAAACTTTATTGAAATATCTTCGTTCGTGTCGTCCACTTGAACTTACGCTCAGATAGTTTGACTTTCCACTCTTGTCGCTCTATGCACATGATGAACTACGCCAATTTCCAAGTCAAACACAACTCTTTTCATTCTGGGACGACTGTATTGCTCATCAAAAGTACGGTCGAGCCAAGCACGGGCCCTGCGTTCTTGAACACCGATTGAAAGTGTCACAGGGACCTTTCTGATTCGATTCGTGTTCTCGTAGATTTGCCCCCGTCATTTCTCAGTTTGCTTAATAAAGTTCAAACCCTACTGAACTGAACTTAGTTCGGTCCTCCAACAGAATTCATAAAGCACTCGCGTCACAATAAATTTGGTTGTCCCTAAAAAGTGTAGAAAACGAAACTCCGAGCAAACGTGTTGTTCTTTGGGTCTTTTATAGCGCGCTATTTATGTCGAGTTTGTTTTGTCCGGTCCGCCATTTCTCGCCTCATTTTTTAATGTTCGGTCCTCATTGACTTCTTTTTGTTAGGTCCTCACGGACCTAACAAGATTTGGATTTCACACAAACCCTTCCAATAACCAATATTATATTTGAAATTTTGTCAAGGAAATGACAACAAGAAAACATGTGCAAAGATTGTCTAGATTTCTACCCTCTGAAAATATCGCAGATTGAACCAACAAATCTCGCAGATCACGCTTTTGTGAACGAACTTTTTGTGGGAGGGCTACCGGAAGAAAATAATGTAACATGCGTCAACTATTTTTCACTTCTCAACTTGAGTTTGAACCAGAAAGTGATCCCAACACTTCCGCATCCTCCCCTCGTCAGAATACATGGCTACAACTTGAGAAAGGATGATAATTCAGGATTTGAGACAAGCAGAAATCACCCTTCTCCTGAGCTAAGCAACTATCAGAATTCTCCAACCAGCATTGTCACAAGGCCCTTCTCCCCCTTTTTACCTTTTATGACAAGAAATGTGAACGAAGAATTCCAAGCCAGTGTAAACCATTACATGACGCCTGATGCTCAAATCCAAAAATTGGAAAATTCGCCCTCTTCTTATTCTGCAGAGGAGTCGGGAGATGATCATGTTGCAGATTATATTGGAACTTCAGCGTATTTTGCATTAGAAGAAGACGCCTCTACCAATTTATCTGTCACTTCAAATGCGTCAAATAAAGATCCATCCAGTTTGGAACTCAACAAGGAAATAGAGACCAAGGGTAGTATTGAAGATGGAATGTTGATAAGCACACTTCTCGACTCTGCTGATAGAAACCTTGTCTCCGACTTCACCAATGCAGTCGTTAATGAGATGCAAGTGACCTCGTTCAGCAATCGTGATAGAAAAGGTAAACGTAGCTCGTTTCCAAATGGTTATGCAGGAATGGCTTGTCGTCATTGTGATGGCAAAATTGGGAGGACTGGTCGATACTTTCCCTCCTCCGTCAAAACGATTTCAGACTCGAAGAAATCCCTCTATGCCATGCATAAACATTTATCCAGCTGTACGAAATGCTCTGATGATGTGAAGCTGACCCTTGAGGACTTATTCAATAAGCATACCGAATCACGCAAGAGGAACCGGCGTCAAGGAACGCAGAGAGCCTATTTCCGAAAGATTTGGCACGCACTTCATCCGATAGAAGACCGTGCGATAAATCCTAACTTATGAAGTATCGGTGTAAGATATGGACATACCTTTGCACATTCTACATGAAAGCCTCTCCGCAAAAACTAAAAATCAAGTACACTAATTATCTAGTTCTTCGCATATTCACAGACTTCACTGTGGCTTTTTATTTCACTTTGAACTTTGTGACAATGCAGTGCCAATCAAACTGATAATCCATCGCACACTTCAGTTGAATCCTCACGACAGCCAACAATCTTTATTCCTATCTTCTAACTGCTAGAGCTGTCTAGTTGAACTAAATCTCAATTCGAGTACCTCAGTAAAAAAGAAAAAAGTGGGGGGTGAGTGAGTGAATCGTGAGGAGCGCGTCAATATCCGTTGAAAATCAGCGAAAATAGTCCGATCGTGGCCAAAATTTGAACAATTTTTAATCCCCCGCATCCATCTTCATTTAACTTCCGAGGTCGAGCTTCTTGCTTCAGCCATTTGCCATTTGCCCCTCCCCTCCATCCTCACACTGATTCGTAGATGACATGATAGGGCGTCTTCCTCGAAACCAAGCAAGCACCAAAACAAATTCATCGGGAACAATACAAATCACACGCAACGACAGCCCCAAAAGATGCTTGGAGAACGCATATCAAGTTTTTGGCGTGAATGCCGCCACAACCCCTGCCTAATGGCACCTCTATCTGCCATCATCCTCCTCCTCGTTTGTATCTTGAGTCTGGTAACTGTTGCTCTCCAAGCACCCACCTTCGTTCTCGGAATATTTATTGCCCCTCTCACTTCCCGCTTTCCATGGTTCGTTGAATTTTTTTATCCATCTGCGCTTGCACGCTGGGGTCATCTTTCGCTTTTAAGGATGGGCGCTAAAGGAAGAAACGGCGTGGTTCTAGACGAGAACTCGAAAACTTTAAACATGCACTCGAGGGCTATAGAGCAAAGGATTGAAGTCGTGAAGAAAAGAGTATTTATCCACCCGTTACCACAGCTGCTTGACAACATTGGTTATCTCATAGTATGTGTTCCACCGAGAAGGTCGAATCAGGGTTCGCCAATTCTTGGAATTCTAGTGGATTGCGGTGATGCTAATTCGGTCATTGATCAGATTGAGCTCATCCGCGACGTACACTACGCTCATATCCAATACAATACAATTGAAATACATGCTGTACTCTCGACGCATAAACATCATGACCATACAGCTGGGAACAGAGGATTGCTACAGAATGAAGAAATTGCGAAGACACTTCAAAATGTATACGGCGGAGCCGTCGAGAAAGTTCCTTATTGTAACAAGCCGGTGGCAAATGGAGATTTCATCAAACTTCCATCCGTTGGTCAGAATTCTATGTCGGCATTAATTGAGATTGAATGTGTGTCTGTGCCTTCTCATACTCGGGGTAGTATTGTCTATGCGTTGAGAAACAAACCTGAGAATGATTTGATGGGGATGGAACCACACAAAGCTTTGGTAATATCTCATTTATTCACGGGTGATGCTATGTTTTCTGGTGGTGGAGGTGTGACCTTCGAAGCGGATCTTCTTTTTTCTAAAGATACGAATCTGGACAACAAAACTGTTCAATCAAGATTTAAGCCCAATGCAGGAAACCTATCTATTGAAAGATGTTTCGCAGAATTGTTAAGAAGAGGTGTCAAAGATGAAGATGCTGTGGACTCTGATGATGGTCTAGCTGCTCGCCAAACATTGGTCTTTCCAGGGCATGAATACACAATGGAATTGCTTCAGAGACAAATGCAGCAGAGTAATTTGGATGCGAATAGTCAATGGAACAAACACCAGCCCTCTGTATTCTTTTATCTAGCTTCTCAATTCTTCGTTGCAGGACATCGCCGAAGCTTGCCAAGAAGTGCACGGTTACTTACTGCCCCCACCTCAATAACGAAAGAGTTGAAGGTCAATCCATACTTTAGAAGTCTCAAGAAACGCGGAGAGCTTCTGATAGTAGCACTTACGATTTGGTACAAGCACTTACACGACGAGAAAAAGAGCAAATTCTCAAAGTTCAACGGATCTAATGTTGACATGAAATACTTATCTATGCCATTTACTTTTTCCACGGACGACTCCGTCACAGCTAGGGCATCAACACTTTCTGAAAAAACACCGAGCAGTGAAAACACCTGGAACGTAAACCATGATGATTTCAACCGTTCCGTTTTCACAACAGTCTATACATCAGATTTAGAAGCGATCATTGAAGGGCTGAAGAATGGACGAATGCATGCAGGAAATGCCGCAGCGAAGTTGGAAAAGTTATCAAAAAATCTCGATGAACCGCAAGTCATTCGTCGCCCAATCCCAAACACTCTGCCAAGTGACAAAAAAATGTACATGGGGTTACTCGCTTTGGCCGTATTAGGATCTGTGCCATCGGGCATGACTGCGTCTGATAGTGAAATTATGAATTTACCCTCTCCAGTTGCTAATACTGATCGACTTTTGATCAGTAAAAGGCGCTTGATTTCTGTTTTGTTCCGCTTGGGTCTATTAGAGTCACCAACAGACAAGTCCAATGGTATAGATCAGATTATTCTCATTATTAATTTATTGTGGGAAGAGGCAAGGCTTGAAAACAATGATTTGTCTTTGGAAGAGGAACATAAATCGTTGGACTATGAAGTACAAAATGGAGATGAAGGAGATCTCATTGAACTTGGTGTTCTCAAGCTCACTCTTTTTGCTGTTGCATACAAACAACCTTCATGGTTTCGGAAATATTGCATGCCTTGCAACTCTACACCAGCAACAGTTAGCAAGTCCAAGATGACCCGCACAGGAGGAGAATTGGTGAAACATGATGTGGCACAATGCCCAATTTGTGCAAATGCACTAGGGTGCCCAAAACACTCCCAAGAGGACGACGATTCACCATATGACGAACCTGAAAAACATTATAACAACAATAGGGCTAAAAGTGGTGTGCGCGTTCTTGAATCGCCAAATACGCCAAAGAGGGGCGAGAGTGAGGGAGACATTGAATTAAGAATAGTGCGAGGAGTACATACAAGGAAATCAGTCACTCGAAGCCAGCAAAATAGGAGAAAGTAACCCAGCTATGTGCAAGCAAGCGGTGCAAGCAAAATTCAAGTCTACTGTAATAACAAGGGTAATAATAAATGATTCCCACCACTAGTGACTGAGATACACATCTTCCTTTAAGAGGAAAGAACACGAAGGAGCAAAAATTGATTTGCATCCAAACGCCTCAATTCGAAATGAAATCTTCGCACATTAGGCAACGAGAGGAAGGCTTTGATAACGATTTCGGGGTCCGGTCAAAATTGGCAGAATACAATGCTTTACACGATGAAAACATGAAGCAATTCTTCGAGAATTCTCACTTGCAAAAGCATCTCTGGAGAACAGGGCAAGTAAGTTTGAAAGTGTACGCCTTCTTACCATGATTTCATTGTAACTTTTGTTAACCCCCCCCCCTCAATAGATAGATCGTTCTGGAGTAGTGATCAACACAACGAAGAACAAATCCAAACTCCAAATAATTGAAAACGAATTCAAAAATGGGGAAGAAACGGAGCTAAAGATGCAACAGGAAGAGGAAGATGTGAGAAATGCAGTTAGAAAAAAGAAGTTCAACGAGCTTGAGAGATCAAGGCGAGCAAATCGAGTTTTAATGATAAAAGAAGATCGAAAATTAAAACAAGAGCTTTCTTCCGCAACGAAGGAAGTTTTCGGAATAATTAGCAGATGAAACCTAAGATTCAACCATATTAATATCATCATGAGCATATTTTCCAAAAGACTGTAATATAAAAATCGATCAACTAATAATGAATGAAGGGTATTTTAATATTGCTCAAGCATTTTATAATAAAAAGATTAAACTGTGTTACTTGGCGAATTTATAAGCCGATTTGAGGGCAGTAGCGATCGATACATCACGACTTGTACATCTTGCGAAGGCTCTGCGCTCGTCAGACACAGCGTCCATAAAATAGCCGATAAATTGATGTAGCTTTTGTTTTTTGGTCGAATCAAAATATACAGCATTAAGAGCTTCGGTACACGGTGACAATAGTAAGAGCGAGCCCATTGACTGTACTATTCCTACTGAGAACGGTGGGCGCATTATTTCCAGGGCACCCGAAATAAAATATCTAATTAGACCCGAATCAAATGCCGACCTACCGCTCTTTAGCGTGGAAGCGACAGCATTAAATACATCTACAGCCAGTCCTTTCGTCGCAATAATGAGTAAAAGCCGCACTGCTTGCTCCTTGATTGCATTCATCTTTTGATAGGACAATTCTTTACTTGTGTGGCCAAAGAATATTAATGCAACTTCAATCGCAGAGCTTCGTTGAAGTGGATGATGAGACGCAATGATGCGAACAAGCGATAAAATACCTGGTGCAGTGTAAGGATAAGCCGCCGTGGATGAGAAGTCAGCATTGCTACTACGTGCTCTCGCCCACATTAGAAATCCTTGCGCAATTGTGCTACACTTGATGCAAAGATTACTGATCTGTGTTCCCACAGAAGAATTCCTTGCGTCTTCGCTAACGACAAACTTTACAATATTTTCAACTTGTTCACAGAGCTGACTCCCTTTCAGAATCATCTAGATAAACAGTGGCATGATGTCAATCAGTTTTTTCCAAAAATGCTGTCGAAAGATGACAACAATAAGGCGAAAGATAACAACAATATGTCTACTCACTTTGGACATACTGGCAACTGTTTCAATTTCAACCGCTTCTATTTTTGAAATGTCAATGTTACTCATGTCTACGACTTCTTTCTGTGCTGCAACCACTGCCATTGCTACAAGTTTGGAACATTTCATTCTCATTTCACTTGATTTTACCCTTACTCCTGGCAAGAACAAAATGCGAAGAAGATATTCTATTGACAATGGATGCCCATGCAGTAATGTTCCAACTTGTGCTTCACACTCTTCCGTACTTTTCGATTTGTCCGTATACGGATTATAAAGCAGCTGATTAACAAGAGAATCATCTATACTTGTATCCCTGGAGTATTTCTTCAGTGCATTCAAAATACCAGACTCAACACTATACTGAAGCTGTTCGGATCCATTGCTATCATCCGTCTGATTCAAAATTCTCACACGACGACGTTGCCGTTGATATAACTCACTTGATGTCAGAGAAATATCGGCTCTACGTTTCTTTGATAAAGGATTCAGCGAACTGCTCGCGTGTGGTTTTATCATATACTCTTTGATTTCTTCCCGCAGTCTTTCCCACTTACGAGTCGCTCGTGCAAGCCCCAACGCTTTTGGTCCTGCTTTCAGCATCTTTAGCTTCGCCTTCGCCCGTGCAATAAGTTCATTCAACAGCTACAGAAACAACACGCATAGCAATAGATGAGATCTATACAAGTCACAGGTCACAGAGCAGGAAATCGCAATATCCCCCAATCTTGAAATCATCCTCATCGACTCACCTCGATTATGTAAACATAAGTATATTCAGTACTCGTACACTGCCTCTTGAGATCAGACACAATTGTTTCAGCCTTACTAAATTGATTGAGCTGATGGGCACTCGCCTTCCCACCATTCACTGAAAGCTTTCCTAGTGCCAACAACTCACTAGATAACATTCCATGAAAAACCTCAAAAAAGTCACTCTGATCCATTCTCTTGGCGATTTCCCTATGATAGCCCCGTTTGGAAATGGATTGTAGCAGCAGCGTTAATAAAGCCGAATCTTTGTGCTGAGCCGATAAATCAATCAGCAACCTCCTCCACCGCTCATGCTCCATCATTTCATCAAAGAACTGTCTCTCCTTCCTGCTCAGATCGAAAAGACGTTGCTGAGCTTCATCCGTAAAATGAGCCTTAGCTGTCCTGGCAATGACTTGCTCGATCAACTGCCGTATTGTTTCAGCATTTGCCTGATGCAATTTGTTCAAATCGAAAGCCTCAATTGTCCCCTTTTTAGATGATGTATTGGAATCCTTCTCATTGGCAGTCTTGAGGTCCACAAGCCATCGCGAAAGAACACCACAGATTGCAGTTTGACCGTAGAAGGACGATGAAAGACTTTTAATTGCCATCTGCGCTCCTTCAGCTTCTTTTTCGTGGACGAGTGTGAAAAGGTGCGCAGAAGCATTAGGTTCCATGACAGCATCAGGTTTGTTGAGGAATGAGAGTGAATTTTCGATTGCGACTTCTCTCGGATCTTTGGGTGGAGATTGTGGTTCGGTCTTTGTATTTTTTTCATCCTCTTCGGATTTAGCAACTTCCTCATCGACTGTACCAGTGCGTGACGTTATACCCGTATCAATATTTTCATTACCTACATCCTCTATTTGATCAGAGGCGGAATCACACGAAGGCTGCTGCTTCGCATCATCTGCATCCAGATCCATGTCAGTGGTTGTGGTCTCCATGTCATTGACTTCCGACTCAGCTCCACCTGGCTCATTACTATATTTATCGTCTTTGTCTCCCTGGTCACCTTCAACATAAACTTGGGCATCTTCATTTCCATCTGGTTCGGGTGTATCATCATCTACAAATCCGTCTGGTCTGTCCCATTGCGTCTCACCCGAGTTAGCATTATAATAATAGTCTCTCCCTTCATCATCTTGATATTTAGTCCATTCATTCTCTGCTGCGGCCATGGTTGCATCCCCTCCACCACTAACATCCTCTATTTCACCATTTTCATTCTCATCTTGCTGTGAATCTAATCCGTCATTTTCCTTTCCCTCATTCGTTTCGTCCAAAGCTTCGCCGTCGCCGGTAACATCATTATCATCGCCGCCTGCTTCGAGATCGTCGCCTTTCTTTATGATGGCACCAGGTGGAGGTTCCCACTGTGTTTCGCCCGACGTAGAATTGTAGAAATAGCTCTTTCCCTCGTCATCTTGGTATTCTGTCCAGACTTCACTGCTATTATTGTCGTCCTGGAGTTCATCTTGGGAAGGGGACACTGGCGGTGACGAGACGGGGCCCTCTTCATCCGACATAACGTTCAATTATGTGTCTTTTTATAATTATTTTTCAATTCATTCAACGCGGATGATAAAGCTTTAATGAATGCTGTGAGCACAAGAAAGACAGGGTGTCAATTGACACTTTTCTTATGTACTAGCTAGCGAAGTGCAATTACGAAGCTACTATTCCCTGTTATGTACAAGCCATTATGTACCGTTTACCGTCGACAAAAAGATTTGAAGATGCCAGATACCAGGTTGGTTGTTGGTTGTCGCTCTTTGCCAGTTTCAAGTTAGGCAGTCAGTGCAAGTAATAAAAGCAGGTTGGCTGCGCGCCAGAGCACCGTTCATTCAAATCATATTCCCTACCTGAAATGGATAACACTTTTGAAATCCGAACACCCTCAGAATTAGAAATTGGGGAGGTCAAAAAAATCCTCAATTCACACACACCACCACCACGTAGAAAACTCCAATGTTGTCGTTACTTTTTTGAACAAACTTGTAGCCTTGTTCGAGCTTTTTAAAGAACTCCATAGATCGACAACAACCCATCAGAATAGTTCACTCAAATAATAACGCTAACCATGGATCAACTGAACAACCAATTAGCTAAAGTCAGGTCAAAGCTTGACAAGTACCCCGCTCTTGCAAAAGCTGAGGTAAGTCAATCTCAGTCGTCTCCAGTCGGATCTGATTCGACGGTCATTTATGTTCTTTTGGAAAAAAAGTGTTCTCTTCACACAAAAAAAACATCAGAATTCGCTCGTCTGACATTCAAATGAAATTCATGAACAGGAAGCAACCAAGATCCCCAAAGAATACCTCGCAATCTCCGGATCATTTCTCCTCCTCGCCCTTATCTTTTTTGGAATCGGGGTTGGATCGCTTTGCTCCATTGTAGGCTTTGTCTACCCCGCTTACAAATCTCTCCTCGCCATCGAACAACCAGCCCGCGGAGATGAGACCCAATGGCTCATCTACTGGGTTGTTTACTGCTTCTTCTCCATGATTGAAGTCTTTACCGATTTCCTCTTGTACTGGATCCCATTCTACTATGCCTTCAAGCTCGCATTTCTTTTGTGGGCCATGTTGCCACAAACCAAGGGTGCTAAATTCCTTTATGATTCCTTCCTCAAGGATTTTTTGAAAAAGAATGAGTGCAAGATTGATGCCGCACTTGATGATGCCAAGAGAACAGCGGGTACCATTAGTTCCGAGATTGCTGCAGCTACCGCTGAAATTAGTGCTGCGGGAATGAATGCTGCCGCGGATTTTGCTGCTAAGAAGGCTGAATAATTGCTGTAGTTCCATTCGGGGATGAAATTGGAATCGTACTGTACGCGTGGGGCCGGTTAGATTGTTTCTTTTGCGTATTGAAACATATTGAGAAAAGGTAGCAATCTGAATTCTTTAGGAAAGAAATAGAATGCGAAAACGATGGGATCAAGGGTCTGTTTCTAGCCCAGCCTCTGTGTCCAAGTGATACAGTACTTTTACATGATTTGCATAATTGTATGAATAACGAACCACACTATATGATAATCACGGTGTTTTTAAAATAATTTGCAATGTTCTATTACCGTAGTACACGTACGTGTACTCTGTTTAGTAATTACTTTTGGATTGACAATGACTGCAAGGCGAAAGAGTTATTGAGACATCTTGGCACTCTTGTGCTTGCGAGCTTGCACGGCTGACGGGGACCTCTTTCAAATTGTTAGTCTCTATTGAAGTTAATTCTGGATCCTTTCGAAGCGAAAAGGGGAGATTGTACTAACATAATACCTACTTGTACGGAAACAATGGGTTTCACACCTCGGGATCTTTGGTTCATTACCAGCAGCCAGTACCAGTCCAGTACCGTATGAAAGTCCGACCCATCGCTACTTCTACACCACGTAACCATCTGTCTTTAATCTACTTGCTACTTTATTATGCTAATGCATTGTAATAAATGACAAAATTGTCATGGACTCAAAAAGACGTTTTCCTCGTTGTTTCCACTGCAGTATACAAATACCACGCAGTCTGAATATATGAATATATTAAGATTTTTCTCATTTACGAGTAGCTTTAATAAAAAAATTCCATGACACGGAATATGATGCATCTTCACAGAGGTTCACGTAGTCTTTGTATATCCATATCTCGTACGTAATTCAATTTTATACCATATTTCCTCCTCCAGTATGAGATGGAAGAACCAAAGGAGTGGCATTCTTGACAGCCGAAAAATAATACCAAAAGAAATCAACCATCAAAACCAACTGAGCAAACTGCGAAATAATAGCAAGGTACCCAGGCAAAGTCGATCCAGAAGTAGTCGCAAGCTCATGATAACTGTAAATCCAAAAGATGAACTCCATCACACGCCCAAATCCCAACGCAGCCACGAAATGAGCAGTCAATAACTCCACAACACCATTTTTCTGCTTTTGAAACATGTACAACTGTGGAATTACAGCAACAGATTCTAAATACATGGCATACGTCCACGCGACATCACTCAAAAAGTCGGCATTGAGATTTGGGTGGAGACACATTGCAACAACGAAAATGGGCGCTGCCAAATAAACAGCTCCAAAACCGGGTGGAACTTTGAACTCCCCGAATCGATCGCAATCCGCCTGATATGTAGCCTTAAACGGGACAGTTGCGCCGTAGAGCGCACTCGCGGTGAAAATCAGCGCCATAATCTCGATGAAATGATACAACCAATCTCCAGACTTGTCATATGGCAAATATCCCTCGTGCCTAATGATGGAGGTTAGGCGGAAGAAGAAAACGATGCAATAGAGCTGAAGCGTCTTGATGGATACACCGGTTGCCCTTTGTGATTTGAATGTTTTGACGTTGAGGATCCCGAATCCGAACATTCTGGACATTGCTCCGTATGTCATTAGGAAGGAGAAGTCTCCGCCGGATAGGACAAAGTAGACAAATAGTGAGACAGTGAAAAATCCAGCCCAGATTAAAACATTCTTGTTGAGTGCTTGAAGTGCGATGCTCTTTTTAACATTTTTGGACCTATCTGTAGTAGGGCTGCCAGGATTCATTGCAGTCTATATCATACCAAAGTATGAATGTGAATGGTTACACGTAATTGAAATGATGATCATTTCCGTTTCAAAATGTTTGATGTATGTATGGCGTCGTAATTGGTACGTTTTTTCAATGAATTGCAGAAAAGGATAGGAGAAAATTGAATGGCATGTTTGTTAGGATAAAGGTGCTTTTTGTGAGTGACACATGTCATGTTTGCATTGTAATAACAATGACGAGTAAGATGCCTCTCAGACCCGACTTCAAACAGATCTCCCGTGACTTTTAAACGGCATAGGCTAGACAAGAGAAGGCATATCAACTCACCGGATTGTATCCACCAGAAGAAGGAGCAGCAGCCCCAGCATATTGCGGAGCGGAATACGATGCACCGCCGTATCCAGGGGCAGGGCCTGATCCATATCCTCCTCCAGCTGCACCTCCATAGCCTCCGCTGCCGCTGTAGGATTGGCCGTAGGGGTTGCTATCTCCGCCACCAGCGTTGGATTGGTAGCGTGCATAGGCTCCGTTTGACGACATTGTTTAGTTACTATATACCGACCGTCGTGTTGTCTAACCTGGTTGATTGACGATTGATGCTAATTGATAAGGATTGCTAAAACCCGAAGAAACCAAGCTGTTGACCAACACCCGTTGAATTTTCAATTCCAAACGTCCAACAAGAAGCAAAAGCTTCTCGATTTACAATCGCGCGTCACGCGCGAGTTTTTACTATCCCATTACAAGTAAGGAGTTTCAAGTTTTAGTTGCAAGTAAAAGTTTGAAAGTGCCTTCTTTTTGAAAATCAATTTTAAAAAGAGCTATTTTAAAAGTCTCATCATCGCTTTCATGATCTCATGTGAGTTTGAGCTGAGGATGACCTGCTAACTTGCTAAGTTAATTAAAAAGTTAGTTATGATTAAAATGCTACGCAGGTATAATTTGAACGTTGAAAGTTGCTGAGCTTGGTTCAAGGTTATTGGGAGAAATGAACATTTATGATCATACCAATGGATGCATGAATGAATCCATGTTGGGTGGGGCCAAGACACAAAAATAACTAAAAATATCACGAGAAAAGCATCATCCATCATCCATCATCCATCATCTACATATCAATAGCACAAAGGTATAAGAATACTTCCAAGATTGTTACAGTAGCATTTCATGTTTGGGCGCTTGTTCGGTCCTTGAAGCTTCTTGTACGTAGAACACTTTGATAAGGGAAATCATTTGCAGCACACAATCTTATTTTCAACGTCGGTACATACCAATTAGTGGATTAAAAGATGGCCAGTACTAAAATCTCCAAGCGAGATTCGAAGGATACAAAAGATAAGAAACCTTCGCCCCCTACTTCCCAAACGTGTCTTATCTGCAATGATCCCCTTCAACCTTCCGACACCAAATACCCCCTGATATGCGAAACTCGAGCATGTACTTTTAACATGTGCCTCTCTTGTACATCTAATCTCCTCAGCACCTCCAATCAGGGACTGCAAGAAGGGTCTGATGGGAACCGTTACTATATAGAACTCCAATGCCCAAGCTGCCGAGGAGCGTTTGAAGTCAGCTTGAATCATGTGTTGGCTCTTCGAGGTGGTGAACTACAGGAAAATTTAAAGGATGTACCAGATGTCGAGTTGAATGCAAGGGATTTGAGAAGGAAGCACGATGTTTCGGATGATAAATTGACATTATTGAGTGAAGCTCGGAAAACATACAACATTGTAAAATCGAAACAGTCTACTGGCACGAAGGGGGGTATAGATAAAGCTGACATAGAAATGCCAGAGCCTTTGAATGGAGGAATTTCAGATGGAGGGAAACTTTCAGAAGAACAAAACAATGATTCTGAATCCAACAATCATGCCAATCGCATCAAGAATAAAATTGAATTCGTTGACAACATGCTGTTTCAAGGACTAGAGGGGTGCATGTCGGGCGCAGAACGAAACTTTGTCATGCAGCTCATGACATCTGGGTCCACCGATAAACTAGTGATGGCGGCGCAATTATTTGAAAAAATCGTGGCAATGAATGCAGTCCCCAAGGAGCCGTCGGAACAAAGAAACGAAAAGAGACCGTCGTCGCCGTTATCAGTATCCAGTGGCCAAGTCGCAACCCATGCAAATTCACAAGATTCATCCCCCAAGGCAGCTGAATCTGATACTTATGCACCATCCTATCGGACGAAAAGGAAGAGACCGCAGCAGAATGCTTTATCAGCAAGTGCAGCGGCTTTCCCTACAACTCTTGATCATTCCCAAACAGAGTTCCAACTTGAGGCGGCACAAAGAAGGGAATGGAGTGCCATGTATCCGCTTCCCTTCCGGATGCCCCGTGCATTTCTTTTACCACTCGATTTCGATCCCTACGATCGTAAAAGTTCTCCCGTCAGATTTTTGGATGATGAGGTTACCCTCTCGTTTCTCCACGACCAGAAATATAGTAAGATCAATTATGAAGATAGATGCAACATTGTTAGAGATGCATTTTCGACTCTTTCCGTATCCATGTGGAGGCAAGTAGTGAAAAGGGATAATTCCCATTTTCTTGGTGCAGAAAATATCCTCCTGGGTCTTGAACATGATGCTGAAGAAAGGCAGGCGCCGGATGAGAAAGTCCCTTGGAGACGAGTCGTCGTATCCTACGTGCATAGGAGTTTATCACGCACCGCCGGTCTTAAGGTTGGTGACGTAGTAACTCATTTGGACGGTGAGGTCTTTGATGGAAATACTGAAAAACTGAAATTCTTATTAGAGGTAGCGAGGAAAAATGAAGTAACATTGGGAGATGAAATGCCCAATGTTGAAATTGTTGTGAATGCCGAAGTATCAGTGGCCGAAGTGCTACGTTTGCGTTCGTTTATGGCACGGAATCAACCGTACGATTGATTAGCTTCAAGCTAATAACGAAGCTTTTGTTGTAAATTCAAAATTGCACTCAATACTGAGCGCATAATTAGTTCAAACAGACAATGTTCTGAAGAGAGAAGTTGTTTCATTTCCTCTGAGAAAGTGGAGATCAGGACAAAAACTTTACCGCTTTCCATGCGTATTATTGAGAGGCAAATAACCCCCCCCGTTTCTGCTGTCAGTTTTGGATGCATACTTCAGTTAAAAATTAAAATTCAAGAACTCACACTAAATGTTTAGAATTGTTGTGATGCTTCCTGCGCGACTGCCATTCATTTGCCAGAGGGTCCACCATATATGACAATGAAGACAGAGACCAGCACCTGGTTGTGGACAACCCTATTAGCATGTCTATTCCTAAGCTATATGATATTCGTGGCCTGGAACTGCTATAGAACACCACCAAATCATGGTAACCTTCTTCCTACTAGCCCAAGTGACGATCAGCGAGAAATTAGAAGAGAACGTATTTCGACAAACATTTTATCGTTACGCCTTGCGAAAAACAAATCCAAAGCCTCAGTGAACGACGAGGAGGAGGGTATTGTTGACACCACCAAGAAGAAGGATAACAAATTTGTGGAATTTCTACAAGAAATTGTTGGCAACCTTCTTGACGAGGACTTCAACGAAGACGACGACGAAGAAGAAGCAGAATAATCATTCGAAGGATCTCGAAGTGATGGAACGAGTGATGCAGCCCTATCAACCATTTCGTTCCATCGCAACTTACTAGATGTGGAAAATTGTGGATGCCAAAGATGTTTACGACAAGAACGACACGAAGAAACAAAAGACTAAAGATGCTGTAGTAGAACCCAATGTCACCAAGACTCCTGCTACGTAGCAAGCCACGCTTCATTTAATGCAAGAACATACACTACGTGTACACCACTATTTGCCCTTACTTATTCCTAGATGCTTGATCCATACGTAGCCTCTATAACCTCCATCTAATCTGCGTCTTTTAATCAGTAATCTTTGTGTATTATATTATGTTTTTTCAAACAGTTGGAAAACAGGTAAAATTGAGGTTTTTCTGGAAATATCGCGCATTCCTCACGTCAATTCAAGTACTATGTATGATATGTCAACGAACTTCATCAAATCAGGAATACAGACGTTCTACCATACGAGTACTTGATTAAACATTTAGTAACGATGCCGCCCGTAGCCACACGAAAACGATGTTTGGACTTTTCAGGTGATGGTATGGAAGCGGACCTGAATACTTTCATTTCGAATCTCTTTCAAGAGGCAGGAATTCAATCGACTCAGACGAAAGCGGGATGGTGCCTACGAGAGGGAATGGCCCATATTCTCGCGGCCAATGAAAGTGTCATCGCTTCGGTGGTGAAACAGGAAGGGGCACCTAGAATATACGAAACCAAAAAGTGCCGCCATGACGAGATTCAGCAGTACAAGCCTCAAAATTGTTTTCAATCTCTCTGTAGGATTGTCGCTGGACAACAATTGGCAGGATCCGCAGCCACAGCTATTTGGCTCAGGTTTGTGGCGACGACCAAGGACAATGTTACTCCAATCATAGTGCTTCAATTGGCCAAAATTGGATTGGAGACTCATTTGCAACAGCCATCAGGATTGTCTCGCGCAAAGGCACGATGTATTGTGGCGTTGTCAGAAGCTTTTGCAACAGGCACCTTGACTGAATCCTTTTTAACTTCGAGCTCGGAAGGCAAGGTTCGGAAAGCACTGTTGGGGATCAAAGGTATTGGACCGTGGAGTTGCGACATGTTTTTAATGTTTTACTTGGAGCGACCCGACGTTTTTCCAATAGGGGATCTGGCAGTGCGAAAGGGAATCGCAAAGCTCTTTTCACTTCGTGGAAAGGGAAGCAAGGGATCATTATGTCCCAAGAAGGATCTCGAAGTGATGGAACGAGCGATGCAGCCCTATCAACCATTTCGTTCTATCGCAACTTACTACATGTGGAGAATTGTGGATGCCAAAGATGTTTACGACAAGAACGACACGAAGAAACAAAAGACTAAAGATGCTGTAGTAGAACCCAATGTCACCAAGACTCCTACGTAGCGTACCAAGAAACGAATGATGAAGTAAGCCACGCCTTATTAGATGCATTTGAGAATGTGTCGCTATTGACGCTCGGTCGCCTGACAAAACAATTCTGGGTCTAGTATGAGTACAGAAGAAAAAGTTCCACACGCGCGCAAGTTCAAAGAGCTGGGTTATCGTCAAAAGCTCATTCCGCAAATAAGCAAAAGTCGTGATTGTAATTTTATCAAATTTGATTAGACTGCATACATGATCCTCAATCTTGAAATCGCTTGTTGAAATCGTCATTTTTCTTTCTGCTGGAAACCTTTGTCAAATCACTGAGTCACGAATTATTTAGTCACAAGCGCGCAAT